>Ga0315914_1002873_pt1 | contig 26368 bp, 15 predicted proteins | sample MpolenodulesMG_FD_203920 | JGI IMG/M metagenome (GOLD analysis project Ga0315914, IMG submission 203920) | Medicago polymorpha root nodule microbial communities from Los Angeles, California, United States - elongated nodules | ecosystem: Host-associated > Plants > Roots > Nodule | place: USA...
TATTTGATGAAATATAGTGGTTATAACAAGAATGAACAAAGAGAAAATATGATGCAAAGGCTTGTATATTATTTAGCAGGAAAGACTGGTGTACTTATACAGCCATAAGGAAAGTAGAAAGGCAAATGCGTTGCCACTAATTAACATAACTGATACCTAAATAAAAGGAAATCAAATCAGCCACTTAATCTTTATTGCCTAGAATTTAGGAGAATTAAAACTGACTGAGAAGCTTCAAGGGTCATTCATTAAAAAGTTTCTCTAAAAAAAGAATTATCATAATTTTATTACACAGCTGAAAACAAATTAAGGTAGAAACCACGTTAGAGGCCTGTCAGGCATGTAAAACAATAAACAGGAGAAAAAAGTAGTCAAAATATGTTAACAATTTAGCCTGAAATCATTTTTCAACGTAACGGAAATAATGGAACACACGATGAAACAACAGGGATTCCTGAATAAGGAGTGCAGACACTTGGAATAATTTTATAAATGGTTACAATCTAATATTGTTTTGGTAAGCTTAAATATAAAAACAATCTGGAAGAGTCGATAAAGCTCATGAATGATAATTTAAAGACAACAAAGGTTTAGCCATTCCCACCAAATTTAAATAATCTTGCTTGGTATTTAACATAGGTGTGGATCTAATTTGTGCTAATTATCACATATTCATTAGTGCAACAATAGATAAAGTCATCATAAATCAATTGAAATCTAATTTGTCTTGAAACTCAAATCCTTCAGCACTACGTTAGAATTTTCAATCAATAGTTACTATAGTTTCAACTTGATGTTTTTATTATTACAACCTACTAGATTCTATAGTTAGAGCAAGTAGAAAGGCAGCTTTCAAAAGGCAAAACATATGAAATCAGTCCCACCCTAATTCATAGTTTTTTTTTAAATGACAAAAACTTGTAGAAACTAAACTAAGAAGTAGAATATTTTAATTCCTTACTAATTCACCACTCATATACTCATGCAAGTTTAAGGCTTTTGCAAAGAAAATGGGAACTTAATCACTCATATTCAATGCTCATAAAAACTTGAAATGTATCTTCTACACATGGTCATGGTTTTACTTTTTACTGTACGAGTGAGAGACACAAAAAGAAAAGAACTATACAAATTGAAGCCATGACATGCTGTTAATGCTAAGGTCAACTTAACACTACCTGCAAGCAGAATAGTAAAATAAAATTAAAAAGGTCAAAAACTCCAATTCCCTTAAAAACCTACAACAAATGATCTATGGTCTTTGATGAAAAAACTACAGAAAAAATAATTTTCCACTAACCAATCGCTTTAGATGTCACCAAGTCCATATTTGCAACAAACCTTTTATAGGACCCTGTAGTGCAATTTTAAACATTTGAATATTTTCTTCACAAACCAAAACAAAGTATGAAAGTAAATCAATTAATTTTAGCTTTACCTTGTATGGTCTTATTACTGAGTATAGCAACTCTACATTTAAGGAAGAAAACCTGGTTTTTTGCAATGCAAAGTGTTGTAAACCAGCTGTTGCTTCTGGCATGTTTTGTCTCTTTGTGTGTGGTACAGTGGTGATTTAATGAGTTTGTTTGTTTGTTTCTGAAAAAAGGCCTGAAATATGGCATATTTGGTTTCAAATTTCATGTGTAAAATGAATGAAAGTGATTGAAAAACTTGTGAAAATGATGTTTCTTGATGAAGGAATGGTAAAAGTGGCTAAAATTTTAACTTTTAAAATGATGATTTGGCAATGATGGCTTAAGAATTTGACACCTAAGCAAAGTGGCCTAAAAATGTGTCATAGTTGTATGTAGTACTGAGATGAGATGAGAGAAACTATGACAAGTATTCAACATGCAAGCACATAATCATATTGTTTGTTCCTAGCCTTTTTTCAAGGCAAGTATTCAACATACAAGCACATAATCACTTTCATAGCCTCTAAAGGAGGATCTATGTAGTACTAGCCCTTTAGACTGAGACTTGATAGCCTATCTGGTGTCTGACACAGGTGGTAACGTTTGGTTACTACCATTGTCTTAATTATTACTAGTGTCTACACTGAACACTCTACATATGTGTTAGCGTAGTGTTTGGTGTCTGAGTCCGTGTTATTTTAAATAGTAATCTAAATTTATAATTTAATTCACTTTTTGTTAAGCCGAACATGGCACAGATTTTGGCACCTTCTACACAATGCCAGACAAGAATCACAAAAACCTCTCCCTTTGCAACTCCAATCTCATCAAAGATGTGGAGTTCTTTGGTCATGAAACAAACTAAGAAAGTTGCACGTTCTGCTAAATTCAGAGTAATGGCAATCAACTCTGGCACCATCAGCAGGGTTGAGGATCTACTTAATTTGGACATCACTCCATTCACTAATAGCATAATTGCTGAGTACATCTGGTATTTCATTCTACTCTTCAAATTATGAATATATATTTCATTTTTCATTCTTCTGTATGAAGGTACAAGATATTTAAAACTGTGATACTTTTTCTAAACAGGATTGGTGGAACAGGAATTGATGTGCGCAGCAAATCAAGAGTATGTTATTTAGACCATGTTTGGATAAACAACTTAATTAACTGCCTATAGCATAAATTCTTATCATATAAGTACCCATGTATAAGCTATTTATATAACAAAATATTAAGTAAAATCAAAAATTATTTTCTGTCATATAAACTATGTTTTTTTCATAAGCTGTCGTGGAGAACTTATGGAAATAAGCTTAAAATAGTTCATGGACATGTCAAAAGTTGTTTCCATATGTTCTTCTTAACAATCATACAAGTAATTATGTCAGTAGATGAATTCAAATGAGTCAATCCTAACTGACCCTTACAATGTAGTAAATAGGCTAAGATAAAGTTTCCCTGCTATGTTATTGTCTGATTTTACTCATGCTATTAATCACAATCCTGTGTATATGTTTTGTATTCTCAGACCATATCAAAGCCTGTTGAGCATCCCTCTGAGCTTCCTAAGTGGAACTATGATGGATCTAGCACTGGACAAGCCCCTGGTGAAGATACTGAAGTGATCCTATAGTAAGAATTTGTTTACTAATACTTCTATTCATGTTACTAGCTTTTACGACATGCCATTCCAGATTTAATTTGATCTTTTTTCTTCCTCAGTCCTCAAGCGATTTTCAGAGATCCTTTCCGCGGTGGTAACAACATTTTGGTAAGCGGTGTGATACATTAAAGATGTTTCATGACATGTTGATTGAAAGGCAAATATTATGAAATTAATCGAATTATTTTGTTTCGTGAAGGTCATTTGCGATGCTTATACAACACAAGGTGAGCCTATCCCTACAAATAAGAGATATAAAGCTGCTGAAATCTTCAGAAACCCAAAGGTTGAGGCTGAAATTCCATGGTATGTATATTACTCCTTATTTTTTAATATTACCAACTATTGTTAGATGCAATGCAACTGAGCATCTAAAATAGAAGATAACTGAACTTATGGTGTTGAATTATAATATTAACAGAAAACATGCTGATGTTGTATGTTGATTGTTCAAAGGTTCGGAATAGAACAAGAGTACACCTTACTTCAAACAAATGTGAAATGGCCATTAGGTTGGCCTGTAGGTGGCTATCCTGGTCCTCAGGTAATACCAGTTCTTTTGTGTTTTATTTCAAATTTCATAGGAATTTGAAACTTCAAAATATGGATTTAATTAAAAGATTTCTTGATATATCAGGGTCCTTATTACTGTGGTGCCGGGGCAGATAAGTCATTTGGACGTGATATATCTGATGCTCATTACAAGGCTTGTTTATATGCTGGAATTAACATCAGTGGTACTAATGCAGAGGTTATGCCTGGCCAGGTAAATCTCCTTCTGTTCCTTTTGGATCATGTGTTATGATCTATGAAACATTGGCACAAACACATACATCGGCCACGGCATTAAGAATTTGAATATAACCAAACGTGTTGGACACCGGACATACTTTATTATGAAGTATCGGTGCTACATACCTTATAATTATTTGAATTGTTTTTCTTATTATTCTTTTATGAATATTGCAGTGGGAGTATCAAGTTGGTCCTAGTCTAGGTATTGAAGCTGCTGATCATATCTGGGCTTCAAGATACATCCTTGAGGTAATTTCATTTAACCTACTTTTTGGTTTTAGACACACACACAACATAGAACTATATGATACAGAAAGGTTAAGCTTCGGAAACAATCAGTTATCAACGAATGTCACAGTGTCTTAATTCTGTAGAGGCTTTTGGTTCAATAATAATGACTTATTTAAGACTTTTGTATGTTCTAATTGAATATACTACACTTTGTTTGTTCCGACAGAGAATTACTGAACAAGCTGGTGTTGTACTCGGCCTTGATCCAAAACCAATTGAGGTCCTGTTATGCTTTAGTTGAAATTATTTCTTACCTTATGCTAATTAAATTTTACTAATTGTTTTAGTTTTAACCTCGACAGGGTGACTGGAATGGTGCAGGATGTCATACCAATTACAGGTTTTTTGACATGCCATTTTTTTTTATGAATAATCATAATTGCACATGTCTTGTATTTGACTTACTAAATCATCAAGTTGATAAATAATATCATTTGTATTTTAGTACAAAGAGCATGAGGGAAGATGGAGGATTTGAGGTCATAAAGAAGGCAATTTTGAATCTATCCCTTCGCCACAAGGTCCACATGGAAGCATATGGAGAAGGAAATGAGAGAAGGTTGACAGGAAAGCATGAGACTGCCAGCATCGACACATTTTCTTGGGTATTACTTCCAAATTTTGAATGTCAATTCTTGTTAAACACATATAGCAATCAATCATGAATTTGAAGTTTATCATCTTGTGTGAAATATTCTTATATAATTGAATATATGCAGGGAATTGGTAAACGTGGATGCTCAATCCGTGTCGGAAGAGAGACTGAGAAGAATGGAAAAGGTTAGTCACAATCACCAACAATAATTCCACGTCACTGTTAACATTCGGAGTTTGAATGCTGGACATCCTCGTTGAAAATGTATAAGCGTTATCATATACATGTTGCTTACCTTCGATACTGTTTTGATTGTAGGTTACTTGGAAGACAGACGTCCGGCTTCAAACATGGATCCATATGTGGTAACAGCCTTATTGGCAGAGAGTACATTATTGTGGGAACCAACTCTAGAGGCTGAAGCTCTTGCAGCTCAGAAGCTTGCATTGAAAGTCTAAGTCTATTGATTAATGGAGTCAGCACTGCTGCAGTCTGTGAGGAGCTGGGAAGCTCTTTCACTTTCCATTTAGATTTATTATATTATGAAGAGATCTTGTTTGGACAAATGAGGCTGACATGCCTAGTTATTGGTTATGAGATGAATGCACATTGTATATCAGATATTTCGTTGGTTGTGTTTGCATATGGTATGGACAGAGTTACATTGATGCTTGTTTTGTTATATGCTTCAAGATTTGTTTTTATTTTTTCTACAAATAAATCACTAAATCAGTCAGCTCATGTACCTCAGAAAGAGAAGCCATTCAAATTTCCACGGAGGACATTCATAATGGAATAGAGCTAGTATCGTTTTTAATTTTCAATACTTAATAGTAATATTAATTTAGTAAATGGGACAAAGGGAGTATTTGCAACATAACACGGTCAAAAAAAAAAACTTCAAAATAGTGATCTAAATTAAATATAATCCAACATTGCACAATTAATATAACTAAAATGTTTGTTCCGTAAATTCAACTCACATGTTTTCTTAGATATTTGTACGTTGAGGAGGGAGTTTGAATCTGCAATATCCCTCTTCTTCACACTTGGTGTATGCAAATTTTTTTGCTAAACTCTTTGACACACAAAAAAGTTTACTTGAATATATGCATTTTAGTGGATTAAACGAAACATATCACATAGTATGGATAGTGGGTTAAAGTCGATAAAAGAATAGATATAGAACGACATATAAATGAGAGGAGCTACGGACGTTACAACTACTTTTCTAAAATATATTATTAATATGTGTATGAAACCATATAAAATTCCTAAATAAATGATAGGCGTAAACAAATTCACACATCTTTTTTAATAAAATACATACATACTTAACGCATTAAAAAAAAAAGTTAGTTTCTGTTTGCTTGTTAGTTTTTCATAAGTGTATGACTGTCTCAAATTACCATCAACCATCACTCTCTACTGGTCCACTATTTAGTAATAGGTCAAATAGGTGGAGTTTAGCATGAGAAAGGGGAGTTATTTTCTACCATGAGAAAGTTAATCTTGACCATTTGATTAAATAAAAAATATATTTTTATCATAGACATTCAACACAAGATTTTTTTCACTCTCCTCCATGTCTCTTTCACCCCTGCAATCTCACTTGACCCGTTTAAGAACATTCCGACACGCACCTTATATTAATCCATGGCAGACGAACCCTTTAACCTTCTCCTCTTCATTCAACTCAATCAAGATTTTTGATGGTTGGTAAACCAAACTTTGACATCATCTTTGTTCTTAAACCATTTTGAAGAAAACCCAAAGTTACAAATTACAATAATAGTAAATTCTAAACTTGATTGAATTAAAAAAAGAAATCATCCAAAAAATAAAGGAATTTATGTTAATGCTAATCAACTTACTGGTTGGCTGCTTTTGGAATGAATTGTATATCTTTATTTCCTTGCCTTCCATTTTATACGCATCATGATCATGAAAATTATTTAAAAATTAGTATATAATTAGAGTTATAGAGTTTTCAGATCTACACAGTGGCCACTTCCGCTTGCATCTCAGTGGTGAATTTTGGTTTTTTCATGTCGTGAAAATGGATTTTCAATGTTGGAACCATGCTACATGGTGAAATTTTGTCTTCAATGTTGTTAGAACTGTTGAGGGGGAAGTCTGATCATCTATGATGGAGGCAAGAAGGGAGATGAGTTATGGAAGGTGAGTGGTTAGATTTGGTGTTGAGAGACCATGATAAAAATATGTTATTTATTTAATCAAATAGTCAAGATTAACTTTCCCATGGTGGGAAACAACTCCCCTTTCCCATGCTAAATGTCACCGGTCAAATATATCTACTATTAAAAAGTGATTTACCATGTGAAATGAAGAAATAGTGGGCAAAAAATTGAAAAGTGATTTGTATTATGTTAAAATGGAAATGAGAATAAGCTATCTACTATTGCTGGTCAATCAATGAGGACCATGGTGGACCCTTAAAAAAAGTTCATGGAGGATAACATTTGTGTACCATTACGTACCAATGCTATATACAATTGATCAATTAATGTGTGCCACCTACCAATATTACTTTATAAATTCTTTATTTGATATATTTTTTTTTAAAAGGTTTACCACGTGGCACACCCTAAGGCTAATTGGTCGATGATATATACCATTGAGGATATCTATCTCATGGTATTTTAAGTTAAGGTATGTACTTTAAAGTTTTTATATAATAACAATTTAGCCATTAAAGTCATCAAATGTTTATAGTACATTACCATCTTTTCATTAAACTTGGTTAAAAAATGAATAAGTTTGTACCATTAGGTTAATCATGTTTGATGTATGAATCTTTCGTAAAAGTTTAAACTTAGAATCTCCAACGCATTTTTCTTTAGCTCAAATGGGAGACATAAACATCTTTTAACAAAATAGGAAGGAAAAAAAATGTAAGAGTGTAAACATTTATAACTAAAAATGAATTTGTTACTCTTAAATAAAAAATCTATGTTTTATATTGAAAAAATTTATGATTTTTTTTTTGGAAGGGAAGAAATTTATGAATTAAATTAGTATATTTGTAAAATAACTTGATACTTACAAAACCATATACTTAATTAAACTTAAAAACTCATCAAGTCTTTACAAACATGGTTCTCTCGTCTTCATGAGCTTAACTCAGTTGACAGAGACAATGCATAAAATATGCAACGTCCGGGGTTCCAACCCCGCCACCACAAAAAAACATGGTTCTCTCTCGAGGATGAGTGTTATTTGAACAACCAATTTAGTATCAACTTATTTGACAATCATACTTTACAAAGAAAAAAGTGGTATTGGCACATAAACTATAGCAATAAGGAGATAGAGAGAAGGTTGTTGCAAAAGTTGTCACTATTTCTCTCTCAAAATTAAGTTCATTTGGCTGATGCCGGTTGTTACCACGCTGACGATGGCCCCAAGTAGCGAAACCGATGACGGAAACGGCGCCTTTTCATCAGATCCACCTACGGAAGAAACAACTACCACCAAGAGGCAGTGTTTGAACTCCTCCGTCGTATCCCTAACTTCACCATCAACATCTTCTTTCGGAGATTGACTTCACGCGCCTCCACTTCCCACTCTTCCATTTGAGCTCGTGGTCGATATTCTCACTAGGCTTCCAGTTAAGTTCCTCATGCAACTCCGATCCGTCTGTAAGTCCTGGAAATCTCTTATCTCGGATCCTGATTTCGCTAAAAAGCACCTTCGCGTGTCAAACACGCGCCACCGTGTCCTCTTAATGTTCTCCGAACTTTCCCCGGAGTTCATCATCATGACTTACCCTCTCTACTCCGTCTCCACAGAAGTGACCCCCACTGCCACACAGCTAGAGTATCCTCCGGGAAATAGAAACCGTTTCGAGTGCATAGTTGGCTCTTGCCACGGCATCATCTGTATCAAACTCTACTGCAATTTCTTTGTTCTGTGGAATCCTTCCATCAGGAAATTTACAACATCGCGCCACCAACAATGTTATGCCACATCTTTGATTTTGGCTATGATCATACTTACAAGGTGATTGCCGTTTTTTGCATACGCGGCAATGGAGTTAACGGAGACAAAAAAGTCAAGCAAATGTTTATACCATTGGTACCAATTATTGGAGAAGCATTCAGGCCGATTTTCCTCCTCCTGTTCCTCTTCCTCATTTGTGCTCAACGTTCGTTAGTGGAACTATTAATTGGTTTGCCAATAATAAACTTTCAAATCAAGTCATCGTTGTTTCTCTTGATTTGGAGACAGAGTCTTATCGAGAACTATTGCAGCCTGATTATGGAGTCGAGGATGTGGTTTCTCCAACCTTAGATGTGTTGATGGATTGTTTGTGCATTAGTTATCATACTCATAATTTTTTAGAATGTTTGGCTTTTGAAGGAGTATGGGAATGAAGATTCTTGGACTAAATTGTTCCGTGTGCCTAACATGGGAGATGTCAGTTCTTTTCCTTATACCAGGGCACTACATGTTTATGAGGATGATATAGTGCTGCTGCAAGGGTTTCAGTTATTGTTGGGTGTTTACAATTCTAGAGATGCTACTTTTCAGACTCTTGAAATTCAAAACACTGACAGTCGTATGGTTCCACAAGTCTACCAAGAGAGTTTGATATCACCTTGATCTTAATAGAATAATGTGTGCGGTGATGTAGATGTTATGCCACAGTTGCATGAGGTTTATGAAGAATACATCCTAATTCCTAACTGCAACTTTTCTGTTAATTTCCATTTGTGTTATGTAACTTATGTTTGAAATCTCCTTGTTTGTAATAGTAGTATGTATGTAGTAAGTAATGTACTGGTAGATGTTACGAGGTTTATGAAGAACCCATCCACTAGATTCTTCACTCCCCTAACTGCAACTTATATGTTAATTTCCGATTTCTATTTTCTGTTATGTATTTATGTTTAGTGGTTACTTCATGGGTTGTTGTTAAATATTTTCTGTTATGTATTTATGTTTAGAGTTTTCTTGTTTGTTCTTTCACCATGCATTTCAATATATATATGCAGTGGTTTGGTTTTCCAGATTGGAATTCGATGTTATGCCCAATCACTTGTATGTTTAGAGTTAGGTCTATGTTTAGAGTTTTCTTGTCATGGATTGTGGTTACTTCACCATGCATTTCAAGATATATATACGCAGTGGTTTGGATTTCCAGATTGGAATTCAATGTTATGCGCAATCACTTGTATGTTTGTTAAAATACATGTGATTGCTGCAAAAATTTCATTATTGTGCTGCAAAACCGCATTGTTGCTGGGATGTCTGAAGCAATGGGTAGTTTCTATGATCTAGTATCATTCTCCACCATCCCAATGGTAATGTGTTTCCCATCCCTCTCTCTCACTAATGTTTTTTATTTTATTTTATTGTTATTGTTATCAATTATTTAATAATGGCTTTCTACGTGCAGGTTGCATTTCATTGTTTAATAGCACGTTCGTCTCAAATTTGAATCCTATCCGAGGAAGTGCACGTTTTCAATAGCCAACACCAATTTTTTTTAGATGAATATGGATTCACTTTTATCTTATGTAATCGTAGAAAATAAGAATTAGGTCTATGGCTTCTGCAAATTGTGTTAAAGCTAGTGATCATATTTGGGCTTCAAGATACATCCTTGAGGTAATTTTCCGTTACCTACTTGTCACAGTAGAAAGGCTAAGCTTCTAAAACAGCCAGTTCTCAGAAAATGTCACAGTATCTTAATTCTGTAGAGCCTCTTGGTTCAATAATATGTTATCTAAGACTATCGTATCTTTAATAGAATAAGCTGGTGTTGTGCTCACCCTTAATCCAAAATCAATTGAGGTACTATAATCCTTTAGTTGTCATTTTTTATTACCTTATGCTAATTAATTTTACTAATTGTTTTAGTTTGAACCTTGATAGGGTGACTGGAATGGTGCAGGATCTCACACACCAATGACAGGTTTTTTGACATTTCTTTGTCATGAATCATAATTGCATGTCTTACATTTAACTTTCTAAAATTACGAAGTTGATGAATAATATAATTTGCTTTTTAGTACTGAGAGTATGAGGGAAGATAGAGGATTTGAGGTAATAAAGAAGGCAATTTCGAATCTATCCCTTTGTCACAAGGTCCACATTGAAGCATACAGAGAAGGAAATGAGAGAAGGTTTGACAGTAAAGCATGAGACTGCCGGCATCAACACATTTTATTGGGTATTGCTTCAAAGTTTTCAATACCTGTTCTTGTTAAACACAGTAATCAATCATGAACATGAAAGCATATCATCTTGTGTAAAACATTCTTATCTAATTGGTTATGCAGGGAGTTGCTAACCGTGGATGCTCGATCTGTGTGGGAAGAGACAGAGAAGAACAGCAAAGGTGAGTCACAAAACAATAATTTTATACCATTGTTAACATTTAGATTTATTTTGCATTGTTTTCTATACCAGAAAATGAATGAATACCAAGATCACTTTAGTGGTAAAATCCATAAGTATTACTGTGTATATATTTTTTTTATCGGCAGATGTTATAGTGGTAAAATCCATAAGTATTACCATGTATATATTTTTTTGTCGGCAGATGTTAGTAAGTTAGTAGTTATGCTAGTTTTTAGAGTTTGAATTCTGAACATATTGTCTTGATTGTAGGTTACTTGGAATAGAGGCGTCTGGCTTCGAACATGGATCCATATGTGGTAACAACATTAATGGTAGAGTACATTATTGTGGGAGCCAACTCTAAAGGTTGAAGCTCTTGCAGCTCACAAGCTCGCATTGAAGGTCTAAATCTATTGATTAATAGCCTTTCTAGATGGAGTTAGCACTGTTGCAGTCTGTGAGGAGATGGGAAGCTCTTTCATTTTCCATTTAGATTATTTATAATTTTATATTATGCAAATCTTGTTGTCTGGACAAATGAGGCTGTCATGCCTAGTTATTGGTTATGAGATGAATGCACATTTCACACTGTATATCAGATATATTTTGTTGGTTGTGCTTGAATATGATATGGACAGCAATTGCATTGATGCTTGCTTGGTTATATATATTCTTCGGATTTGCTTTTATTTTTTCTACAAATAAATCATTCAGCACATGTACCTTGGATAAAGATGACTTTCAAAGTTTCACCTAAGACTTTTTGTTTAGGCTGTGACTGAAGCTGAATTGTAAAACTTGAATGCCATCAAACCATATAAAAAAACATGAGATGTCACATTATATACTAAACAAACTATATCTACGATGTACAAGTGAATTAGGTGTAGTAACTTTGGATCATTAAGTCTTACAACTCCCTATGTCCTATATGAATGTCATTTGCTAAAATAATTTGTTCCATAATAAGTACAGTATTATTTTTAATTTGCAATACACTTATACAATTAATTTAGTAAAATTGTTGTTTCCTTTCTTTTTTTATAGCTTCTTAATTTATGTGAAATAATATAATATGATTGCTCATAATGGGGATGGAAGAAGTATATGCAACGTAACACAAGTAAAAAACATCAAAATTGTCATCCAAATTCAACATAATCGAAAATGAGACTTTGTATGACGCTCTTAAATTGGTCTGTGATTTTATGAATATTTGAAAAAGTCATAATATCATAAAAATGTTATGAATTAAATTGACACTAAGTGGATAAACTTAGGAATCAAATTGATAGTAACTTGTTAAAATATGGAAAATTAAATGATACTTCCTCCGATCACTATTATAAACAAAATTTTACTTTTTAGATACATTAATCATTCAATATATTTAAAAAGTGAAATTTTATTTATAATAGCGATCGAATGAAGTAGTAATTAAATGGTTAAATATTAAAACTAACTTGATAGATTAGTAGAGCCGATAACCTTTTTGAAATACTCATAATCTCATGGACCTATTTAAGTGTCTTACAGAGTCAGAGACTAAAATAGTCCTCATGTAAATGTAAGTTAAATCGTAAAGACAACGTTAACATTTGAAATGGTAGAGTTTGAGTTCAACCCTTAATACCTTCTTTTTGACACCAAAAATTAAATAAAACTAAAATATTCCACTAATGTCACCTCTCCATTGACGCAAGTAGGATATTGAAGTTCATGCTGCTGCAACCTAGTAAATGTTGCTGGTGTTGTGGGCCCCAGCCGTGTGAGGATGTAAGCTACAAACCGAAATTGAAGATAAAAATCAAAACGGGGGCAATCAAAACGGGGGCATTCGGAGAATCGAACTCCGGACCTCTCGCACCCAAAGCGAGAATCATACCACTAGACCAAATGCCCGATTGTGATATTTTTCAATCTTACCTTTATTTATTCATTCCAACGAAACAACCGGATTTCCTTCCTTAATCCTTTGCTCTTCATTGTTTCAAAAAACACCAACACTCTCATGAGAGAATAAACCACACACTCTGGTTCCCACCATCAAATTCAACACCCATGAACTGTAACCATGCCACTTTTCTTTTGGTTTCATTGCCACCACCACCACTGCTTTTCCCAAAATTCCATTATCCAGTGCCAAAGAAAACTCTTTTAACACTAAACCCGAAGAGAAATCCAATTCTAAGAATCAAAGCTTCAAAAGATGATAATGGGTCATCACCGAATTGGTCTAAGTGGATTCCCACAGGCTCTTTTGCTGCTGACAAAGTTTTCCGATTGATTTCCAGTGCCACTGCTAGTCCCATTGGACAGTTTGTTTCTTCCCCCACTACGTTTCTTCACTCTATTGATCCACGAGTTAAATTGGTATGCTAAATTGTTTTATGGGTTTTGTAGTAGTTTACTCTAAATTTGATGTAAAAAAAATGTGCTTTTTATTCATGCTTATGCATTTTTAGGTGTTTTAGTAAGATTTTATGGAGGTTTGTTTTAGTTTGGGAGTTTTGGGTTTGGCAATGAACTTGTGTCCTATATTTTGATCTATGTTGCACTGACACTTCAGATTGAAGCATGTCCGACTAAACACGAAAATTGATATAAAAATCTATGCTTTTTATTCTTGCTTGGGCATTGTTAGGTTTTTGGTAAGAATGTATGGAAGACTGTTTTAGTTTGGGGTTTTGGGTTTGCCTTTATTTGTAATCAAAGAGAGTGAAAAAATGAATGTATGTCCTACAATATGATTTATGTAGTACTGGCACTTCAGGCCGAGACTTGAGAGTGTATCTGGTGTTTGACACATGTCGTTACATTTAGTTACTACCATTGTCTACACTGATTGTTGAACACTCAACATGTGTTTCAGTGTCGTGTTTGGTGTCTGGGTCAGTGCTTCTTAGAATATGAACTACGCTAATATTAAGCAAGCAAATTAAGTTTTTCATGAATTATAAAGCTTTGGTGAGCTGTTGCTGATTGTAGTTTTTGGTGGTCCTTGTAAAATATGATCCAACAATCAACTAGTCATTGAAACATAGAATAGGATGATCACGTGAGCTGGTTATTATCTTTGTACAATTTGAAAATCGCCACTTATTTCATGTTCGCCTAAGGGATAATAGAATTACCCATGACTGTTTGAGTGAGAGCTAAGTTTTTTTTTGAAGGTGAGTGATAGCCAAGTTGTTGTGGATACATGTTAAACTGCTTTAGGTGAAGGGCTTAAGGCCATCAATGTTAGAGTTCTTATAACAGATTATTAAGAAAATGTTGGCAATTATTAGTAGATAGTGAAACGATTGTGTAGCTGGTATATTTGAATACTTTGTCTTAGCTTCTTGATTTACATGTGTTTTTTTTTTATCTATGGTAATCAATTAGTGTGGTTTTACAGGTATGGCTTTTAGTTCTGGTTGTTCTACCGGCAAGGTCACATATAATTATGCGATTTGGATTAGTAGCATACATGACTTTGCTTTCAATTTGGATTCTCCCAAGAAATGCTTGGAAGGTAAGTAATTGTTAATCCATTGCTTATATCCTCTGATTCACTATATTTTTCAATCGTCCTGTTTTGGTTGTTTTTTCTTATTCTCTTGTTTCATAATTTGGGACATAATTTTTCTCATGCTTTATACTAATTTATGATTTGAGCTAGCTTGTGCCTTCTCATAAATAAGTCTATCAAGTCAAAACTGCTTGGCAGCTGGCTATTTGCTTACAATTGTTTTCATCTTGAATTATCGTGTAAATCTGAGAAATTTCTTGCCTAATTCAATTTCTGTTTATAGGATCAATTGGGTCGTGTTTATTTTCTGTCGGCATTGTTATTCATAACATTAGGACTGGGTTCAGATGGCGTGCCTGCACTTGTTCAGTCGAGAACTCCACCACCTGCAGTGACGGGGATTCCAAATCTTCCTATATCTTTAACAGGTTATTCATATGTAATCTCAAAGTTAGGTCCATTAACCTTTACGAGGAAAGGATTATCTGTAGGAAGCACTGTTGCATGTTTGACTTTTACAGTAAGATGCTTGCTGCATTCCTGCTTTTACCTTATATATACAGTTATTTTAGAACTTCTGGCAAAAACAATGCTTTTGAAAGAATTCTGAAACAATATAATTTATTTATGAAGGTATTTCAAAGTGCAAGTCTCTGCCTCACAACCACAACCCCTGAACAACTAGCATCTGCATTGCGATGGTTCATGCTTCCTCTGAGATACATAGGCGTATCTGTATCAGAAATCGTGCTTACCCTTTTGCTGTCATTGAGATTTATCAGTCTAGTTTTTGATGAGGTAAGAACTAAGAAGAATTTCACATTACTATGTTGAGTGAGTTAGCTTAAGTAGAATGCATAACCTGATTATAGTAGTAAACATTGTAACTATAAGTTTAGAGGAATGCAAGGGTCACACAACACACTCCAATCTAATAATGACACATCACCTATTTTACCTGTGAACCAGATGTGCAGCTTACAAAGAGTTTTGTTTTTTTTTTGGTATTATTAATTGGATTGAGCTTTTCATCTGTTCATCCTATTCTCCAAAACTGCATCAATGTCTCTGCTTCCTTCTCAGAAATTATGACTCTGCTACTCCCACTGTCAAACATCTATTTTGTTTCCCAAAGACAACAAATTGGAAGTTTGCAATGTGAAAACACCCAAATCTGCCGTGTGAACACCTGTCTACAAATTGAACATCCTTGGTAAGAAAATTAGCTCCAATTATAATCTTCTACCAATGACCACTTCCGACTCACATAGTGATTCATCAGGATGTTTCACCAACTCCACTAATTATATGTTCTTTCACCAATTCCGATTCACATGCTTTTCGACTAATTGGAAGTAGTAATTGTTATTTATGACTTTTAATAATCAGCGCGACAAGTCATTGATGGAGCGATGGAGACAACAGGTGAAAACTTGATTTACCCAAAATCAAAATCAATTCAAGTCACATGTGATTGAGACAGCAGCGGTCACTGCAGCTCACAAGAATGTTGATATGTCTGCAACAGAGAACATGCTAGAGACAGCGGCCAAGAGAGGTTGCGATTGAGACAGTCGGGGGCACCATCAAGGGGAGGTTGAGATGAAAAGTTCTTCCAACTAATAATACAAAATAAATAAATAAAAATCTCTCTGTAACTTGGACATCCGGTTTGCAGGTAAAATGGGTGATGTGTCATTATTGGATTGGAGTGTGTCTAAAGGAGTGCTAGAGGGTGTGACCATAGCATTTTTAATAACTTTTTAATCAATAAAATTTGTCAAACACTATCGAAGGAAGTATAATTGAGCATTCATGCAGAAACTTCTATCATTAGTTATAACCCAATTTACCTGAAGCAATTAGACTTAATTTTTTTCTTTTCTTTTACTTAACACAATTAATATCCTGATTATTTTGTTGCAGGTCCGGAACATTGCATTGGGAATTGTATCTCGTAGGGTAAATTGGAAACAACTGACTGTTATGGAGACAATTGATAGTAAGTAAATATTGTTAGCTTTTCCACTTGTATCCAAGCATCATAAAAAAAATATTGTTCTGTTTCCTAAACTCCTTATCTGTTTTCCAACGAACTAGGTAAGTGATGGGTATCATCTCGATAATGACTGTGCATAAATCTCATTTAGGTTCTTTAAGCTTCATATTTGATTTGTCCACATTGTGTAAGCATTCAAAATTGGCAATTAACTCACACAAATATATTTGTTGCATAACGTTATACCAAATTAGTGATCGGTTTCATTTATCCCAATATTTGGAGTTTGGACTGGTACATGACATGATACTGTTATCTTATGTCATGTCAGCATAATAATCAATGCCAGTCTGATCCTAAATAAAATCACCAAAGGCATGAAAGTTATCTGTTTGTTTTCAATAGTGATGATAAGTGATAACTCATATGTTGCTATCTTGCTGAACTTTCTATTCATCACCTGTACTACTTAAAGATACATGTAATTTTTAAAGGACCTAGAATTCCAAATTAAGTTTTAGAATGCAGGTTTGTCGTGATGTTATGTGGTAGGTAGTTTGGATTGTAAACTCATTCTAATGAATTTACTTATTTGCTGATTGACTTAACTATTATACTTGAGATATTTCCTCATTCTAATGATATTTTTCCCTTTATATGACTTCACAGTTTTCTTTAACTACTTCCGTCGCATCTTCAAAAATATTTTCAGCCATGCAGAGCAAATTTCTCAGGTTTGTCTTAGATGTATAATGTTTTTCCCCTTTATGTTTTGTTATTGTTGCTTGAAGTGCATCAACTTTTTATAATAATCCCAACTCAGTTTAAATTTGGTGAATATTATGAAAATTAAAAGCCATCAGAAATTTGTTTGTGTTGATTGCATAGCTTGAGCTATGTTGATTTCGTCAACAATGCTGTGTTCTAGAAAAAAATAATATTATGTCATTAAATTAGCGATACACTCACTTTGTGCGACATAAGCCTCTGAACACAAACTAAAATTTTGGAGCTAATTTGCTGTTGGCATTCATAATCATCACGAACAGTTTGTAGTTTATCTTCTGACAATTTAACATGAAATACTGCAGGCTATGATAGCGAGAGGTTTTAAAGGGGACGTTGACAATCACAAAATTTATTTCTTGTCAGAATCATCTTTTGGGATGGCTGATATTGTATGTTTGTTGAACTTGACAGTTGTCATAGGAGCTTCTCTCCTGTCTGAGTACTACCTTGTCTAATGAGAAATATACGCCACTTTTAGCAGTGGTAAGAGCATTTTGTGTTGACTTGATTATGTTTGTATTTAATTATTTCATTGCTTATAAGACAAAAAAAATTCTTTGGGGACAAGGTGTTCCTTCTTCTCTAAAGGCTATTTGTCGTTTGGTACATGCATGAGTAACAATGTAGATATATTATGCAGGTTCTTGACATGGTTTTGGATGAAAAACCTACTTAGAAACTTTCTTCATGAGTTGTCTAAATGAGTTGCTTCAAAGTTGAGAACAGATGCTTGGTTATTTGCTTTCATAAGTCAGATGAGTCATTGTAGCTATATCCACATAATTATCGTATCACACAATTCGTGGGAAAACGTTTTCATAACAAGTATCCACATCCTTTTTTGATCTAGTGCAAGTGGTTGATGCGGAGTGTGTAAGTGTTGTAAATTCGGGATACCGAGTTAATGATAAAAGAAAAAGCAGTGATAAAGGATATTAATGCCGATAAAGGTTGTTACTATCACAAGTGTAGTCTATTTGAACTCTTGTAACATTGCAAATAGTAGACCCGAAAGCCTTATTGAGTTAATAAATACCTGAATTATTGTTCACGTTGATGATTTGTATAAATCAATACTTTATGTTATATTTGTATATTTGATGTAAACAATGTGTGTTTGGCTCCCTCTTTGTACACATTTATCTGTATAAAATTTTTCTGTCAAAAAAAAAAAAAATCAAAACTAAATTTTGTTCCGTCAAAAATCAAGACTCAATTTTATCAACTTTGTTTCTATGAAAAATTCGTCAAAGGAATTCTATATCATCCATTATGGTAATTTCACCGACCCATTCCTTTATGATTGTCCTTTATTGTGTTAAAATCTTCCATTAGGCACCAACTATCCTCATTTCCTCATTCTGTGTCGATATCTGAACTGATAATTCAACCCACAAGTCTTTCTTTCTTCTAGCATCACCTTCCTACCATTCACCTTTCAAACAAAAAACATGGTCTCTAATACACTAGTGTCTCCGGGGTCGACTAATGCCTAAAGCAACTTCAAATCAATGAGGTCTTTTTGTCAGAATACGAGGCATTTATCCTAAAACGAGAGCTTTAATTAAAAATCTAATTGTAAAATATAATTAAAAATTAATTAATTTTTTTTGTTGGTGGACCTAAAACGAGAGCTTTAATGCCTTTATCCTTGGGTCGACCTTCACTGTATATATTACTAGAAACCCATCAAATCTTTTGATGGTTTGAATTCAAAACACTATCATTGTTTCAAATCAATAGAAGAGAAGATGCAAGCGGCGGTGATGAAGAAGAATTAAACAAAGGCGAACTCGGCAAAAACCAGGTCTGTGATTCAGTTTTTTTTCTATGGTTTCTCTTCATAAACTTCGATTTCATTCATTGTTCCTGCCCTGTAGTTAAGTAGCCGCCTGCCACACTCACAAATGGCGCCGAGAACAAACACCGCAAAGCAGCGGCATTTGAATTCCTCCACCGGAAATCCACCACTTCCCTCTCTTCCATTCGATCTTCTTGAAGACATTCTCTACAAGCTTCCAGTCAAATCCCTCGCACAATTTAAATCTGTCTCCAAATCCTGGAAATCTCTCATCTCAGATTCTAAGTTCACCAAGAAGCACTTTCGCGTGTCAACCACGCGCCACCGTCTCCTCTTCCCAAAATTAACCAAAGGCCAATACATTTTCAATGCTTGCACTCTCTCCTCCCTCGTCACAACAAAAGGGGCCGCTACCGCAATGCAGCAGTTAGAGTCTCCTCTCAACATTCGAAAATTCGATAAAATCCGTGGCTCTTGCCATGGCATCCTCTTTATTGAACTCCACCAAAGGTTTGCTATTTTGTGGAACCCTTTCATTAATAAATATGCAAGTTTGCCCCCTTTGGAAATCCCATGGAGTAACACAATATATAGCTGCTTTGGCTATGATCATTCCACTGATTCTTACAAGGTCGTTGCCTTTATAAAGTGGTTGCCTAATTCTGAAATTTACAAAACTTATGTGCATACTATGGGTGCCATTTCTTGGAGAAAGATTCAGGATTTTCCCTGTACTCCTTATACTCCTTATTTGGAACCTGGAAAATTCGTCAGTGGAACTTTTAATTGGTTGGCATATAAAGATAAATATTCAGTTTCCTCATTGCTCATTGTTTCTCTTGGTTTGGAGAAGGAGTCTTATGGAGAGATATTGCAGCCTGATTATGGATCGGTGGATGTGTTAAGTAAATCCTTATGGGTGTTGAGGGATTGTTTGTCCATCCTTTCTAACAGTAATACTTTTTCAGATGTTTGGCTTATGAAGGAATATGGAAATAAAGATTCTTGGACTAGATTGTTCCGTGTTCCTTACATGGGAGGTGTTGGTTCTGATCCTTATACAAAGGCACTTTATATTTACGAGGATGATCAAGTGCTGCTAGAGTATATGATGAAGTTGGTTGTTTACAATTCTAGAGATGGTACTTTTAAGACTCTTAAAATTCAAAGACGCCGTGATTGGATGATTCCGGAAGTCTATCAAGAGAGTTTGATATCACCTTGTGCTGAGTAGTTAGAATCTATGTCGCAATGTAGATGCTATGTTATGCCACATGTGCGTGAGGTTTACGAACAACACATCATAATTGCAACTCTTAAGTTAATTTCCATTTATGTTATGTACCTTATGGTTGATATGACTTTGTTGTTATGACTTTTTTGTTAATTGCAACTGGTATGTTAATTTTCAATTTGTGTTAGGTGCCTTATGTTTGCTGGTTACTTCATGGATTATCTTTCATTATTATAAATGGAATATGTTTGAGGGGTAACCTTGGCGCAACTGGTAAAGTTGTTGTCATGTGACTGATAGGTCACGGGTTCAAGTCCTGGAAACAGCATCTTGTGTAAAAACAGGGTAAGGCTGCGTACAATACACCAAATGGTGAGACCCCTTCCCGGACCCTGCATATGCGGGAGCTTTAGTGCACCGGGTTGCCCTTTTTTATGTTTGAGAAATTGGTGGTTAATTTTTTTTGTTGGGTTCTTCAATTGTGCACTTCATTATATGGTTAGTGGTTTGGTTTTCCACGATTGGAATTAGTTTCTATGGCCTTTGGCTGTCACTTGTATGTATGTTAAAATGTTTATTGGCTGCTACACAAGTTTGATGATGTATGCTGCAAAACCGTGTGATGTTGGGATGTCTGAAGCAACATGAAGACAAAGTTTCTTGAACTACAGTTAGAATGGCTATTTCTGTCAAATGCAAAGAATTGTAATTCTACACTATTCTACATTGTTCCTCCACCATCCTAACAGTAATATGTTTTCTCTCTTTCTCTCTCACTGATTTTTTTCTTCTGTTATTCAATTATTTTTTCGTTGTTTTCTATGCTTAAGCTGGATTTAGTTTTTTAATGCCGCTTTCATTCTGAATTTGAACTTTATCCGAGGAAGTGCTAGTTTCAATAGCCTACACTGATTTTATTCAAATGAATATTTATTTACATTTTCTTATGATACCATAGAAAATAGGAACTTGGTTTATGGCCTCTACAAATTCTGTTGACTCCTTGAATGAGCAGCAGTTGATTTGCTTGAAAAGATAAACTCTTTTTCATTTCTGTTTCATTTCCTAAATCTCTGTTCAACTTGAGTTAGTCAAGGTTAAACATATATAGAGTTTGTTTATGCTGGTTGCACCTGTTATAGCTTTTGTCTCAACATATAAGTGCACTTGTAGGTTTTCTCTTGATTGGAAAGTGCTCCTGTCCCCATAAATGTTTTTAGGATGATTTTACTGAAATGATGAAGTGTAAACAATTTGTAGATTGTTCGAAAACAAACATGTTGCTTTGGTCCTTGCTCTCTAATTTTTCATTGTATTATCGGCTGTCATTGATCTCTTTATTTGTCCCCCTCCTCCATACATCTTTCTTCTCAAACAGTTTGATGTCTAAATTAATTTAGCCTGTTAAATACAATAGTTATACATGTTTCTTTGTTGCAAAGACTAAAATTTTATTTAGTTTTTGATATCAATAGGACTTAAAAAGTTGTATGTGCTGAGTTGGGATCACTGCTTGAAAACACATTTTATTATAAGCTTATTTGCTTGAGACATGAGCCTTGCTGTGAGATCACATTTGGATCGATAATGTTTTGGATGGGAATTCTTATGTTTTCACATATCAATTGAAGGGTCTCTAAACCAGCATGAACCATGATCCATCCATTTTGGACCAAGAAATTTCCTATCAAGATTCACTGCTAATTAACTACCAAATTCCATCTTCGGCTTTGTTCCAAACTAACAAAAAAAAAACAAATTCCATAACTAGTCATAAAATTTCACGATCATGACCACATTTTATCTAACCTCAAAATTTCACACATGAACAAAAATAACACAAGCTTAACAACTAGTATCAAATATCAATACAACTCCACAATTCACAAATGAGTTTGATTCAACCAACTAGTATGATCATAACATATAGTAAACAGAAAAAAGAAAAAGAACTCATTACTCACAGAATCATAACAAGTCTAAAGTACTATCTCTCAATTAACAACATCATCTTCAAAAAACTAATCATCACTCATCAGCATAAAGAAAAAGAACTCATTACTCACAGAATCATAACAAGTCTTAAGTAACTATCTCTCAATTAACAGCATCATCTTCAAAAAACAAGTCATCAGCATAAAATTGAAGAGGTGAATCAGAATCACCCTTGATTCTCTGAAGTCTCATAGCAAGCAGAATACTCCCTTCAAGCCTCTTTCCATTTCCATCACTCCTAAGCAGAGGAAACGACCCAACTTTTCGTCGATAAAACTCCAAAGGAACCGGAATCTTCACCCTCCCTACCACAACTTTACCACTAGAAGTACCAGGATCAAGCAAAGAATCAAACCTCTGTACCTCAACATTCAGAAAAACTTCATCATCAAGATTCTCTAACATGATCATATCATCTTGATTCCATTCAGGGTTAACATCTACAGCAATCTTGGTGGAAGCTTCTTCATCAGGCTTTAACCAATACACCACATTGTAAGCTCTGTTGTTAACACTTGGATAATTTGTGGGGTTGTTGATTCCTTCAGCCTTGAAAATCATCACATGCAAAGCAACTTTGAATTCTCCTGTGATGATGCTTTTGCTCTTTTGGTCTGCATTGTTAAAGAGTTTTGGTGATGGTGATGGTGCAGACACACGTGTGATGCTGCATTTGTGGGTTTGTATCTCTGGCTTTATTTTCTTGATTGGAAGAACAATCTTGGTCATGGTGGAAACAAAGAGGAAATATTCACGTGCAAAACTGATCAGAGAAAAAGAAGAAATATTGAAGGTGGTAGAAGAATTGTGAATAATGTGGGAGATTATAACAACTTGAACGAAATGAAAATGGAATGGAAGAAGAAGAAAAAAAGAGTGAAATTTGGATTCAAGATTTGGAAGATATGTACCTGAGAAAATGTGACTAGGTAGATTCTTCTAACTGATTGGATAACTCAGAAATGATTCAAAATATATAAATATTAGATTGATGACCCGTGCGTCGCACGGGTCTTATGAGTTGTAATACATTCACTATTAGTAAAATGCAATAGTTACTTGAAAATAGACCTTTGACCCGTGCAACACATGAGTCTTTTAAATTTAAAATGATAGTATTTTTATAATTTTTTTTTTTTGAAGAAGCTAAATTAGCCCACCCAAATTGGCATCAGAGGGAATCGAATCTGAGACCTTGAGGAGGAGCACACTCCCAGGTCCCAAGCCAACACCACTAGGCCAACCCAAGTGGGTTTATTTTTATAAAAATTGAAAAATCATGGATAGATTTAAAATAATTAATATGATTTCAAAAAATCATTGATTAGAAACCATGCAGCAAAGGAATGGGACCATTTAATTTTTCAAGGGACATACACCTAATTTAGATTTTTCATCAACGTCATCTAATGAACCATTGTGACAAACAGTCGTTGTGTTGTTTTTGGCAAAACACAGTCATCTTGGAAGGTTGTAATCACACTTAATTTTCTATGTCTGGAAGTAGGTTCTATTCCTCCCATGGATATTCCTTTATAGTATAGCAAGAATGGTTCATTATACTATTGAGCACATTGTTTCATAACCCTGCCATGCCTATTTTCACTAGAAAATGATGTTTGAATTTAATTCACTTTTTACTATTGAGTTCAATAATTATAGCTCTAGATTACTCCACTTCTTATTTGCATGACCATACAGGAATCATGGCTGGCTTTAGGTGTTTCTTTTCTCTATCGTCAAGAAGCTCCTCTTGAACTACTCTTTAGTCTTCCCAAAAATTTCCCCTTCTATATCTGTCACAAATTTTGCAGCATCTTTAAGCTTTTCTTGTTATTAGACCCGAATGGTTGATGCACCTCTTCCGGGTTAGGCATTTCCTTTCACCATTATTAGACAAACTCCTCTTGACATACTCGCCTTCTCAAACGTTTCCCACGCTATTTATGCCACGGATTTTTCAGCGTCCTCAACGTAGTTTTTCTTGTTCATAGGCTTTTTGCTGAAGCTGCTTTCACCTTCCCTGCTCCATTATTATCTCTCACTGTTTGACCCAAACAGAATAGCGAATAGTTTTATGAAATGAAAGTGTTGATATGACAAGAAAAATGAGGATGATTAAACACATCAGCAGAGGTCATTGCATTCTTTTCTAATCACCATAACTTGAACTCTCCTGCCGTTCAAACACTTTATGGTGTTGCTCTATAAAAATGAAGTAAGTTATACATTTGGAATCAAAACAATAGATAATCGTATATATTTGAAACATATAGCCAATACAATGCAATTGGTTTTGAAGGATATTGCTTCCAGTATCAAGATCATATTACTTCTGCACTAACCATATAAGACAGATTACTAATAGACAAAACTTCAGAATATAAGACAAATTACTAATATAGTGCCTATCTTCTATATTATTATAAGTTTGACATGTAAAATATTAGTATAGAAAAAGAAAAAAAACAGATTCGTTGTAAGCTGTATGAAACAATATTAAATATTATTAATGCCAACAAAAATCAACATCATATTAAAACTAAGAAACTAACAACACATTCCCTGGTGTTCTATAGTAATTTGTATCCATTATAGCATTAAGCATGTCATTTCACAATCTAGATAATACTATCATATTCCATAACAAATTAAAATGCATGCTTTTTGCTATTCAAGGTATATTTTATGTGGCTGAAATAGGATTTGAAGTTAGAATTGAAGGCCATCAGCAGAATACCAAAAACATTCATGAAGTCAGAAAGAAGGCAACTGGGTATTTTATTCCCTTAACATTAAATTGTCTTAAATCCTCTTACAAAGTAAAGAGATCGATCATGAAGATAAATTAGAAAACCAGGCATTTTTGTACTTTCAGATATTTCAATGATATGGAAACCATTGTTAATTAGATATATTTTCAAAGAAAGGTGTCCATAGTCACTCCTCTTTAGCAGTTGGTTACTTGTGTCTTTCTTCCTCTTGTTGTGAGGCTGCAAAATGCTAACAGGAGGAGCGAAAATTCAATTATGAAAGCAGCACAATATACATGATTGTGAAAACCTCAACTACCTTGCCATCTCAATGAAACACACTCTAACATCTCATTTGGAATTGCATTGAGAAATCTAGCAAAGAAAAGAAAACCTGTTCCTAAACATGTTCCTGAACAAGTCCTTATTGAACAACTTGAGTCTCCAACCTTTAATGAACATATCATTGAACCAAATTTTATGATCACATCAGACCATTCTGATAAAGAGGATGAGCAAATTAACTCCTGGTTCAAACCTGGATTTCCTAATTTTGCAAGCACATCTTCTACCATGATCTCTGAGTCTGTTCCTGATCAACCTGATGAGACCAACACACTCTTTGTTGAACCCATCCTAGCTGATGAAACCTTTACAAATGACCAACCCTCATCTTCTAACCAAGCCATTCAACCCTGTGCTCCTGCCAGATCTACCAATGTTCCCTTTCCACCCACCCTGTTTCTAGATTCTACTCTTTTAGCAGATGCGTGTGAGAACATTTTTCAGGAGCTGAACAAGTTGATTGAAGCTAGAAATAACTTGGTTCATGAAGATATCTACACTAGTGCAAAATTGACATAAGAATTATGTGTATTATACCTATTTTATTAAAAAAAGGTGTGAAATATAAATAAGGTGGCAGTTTTGTAAATATATTGTAAACAAGGTGTGAAATGGGGTCAAATATGAAATAAAAACAAGGTGGCAAACTTGTAAATATTATTTTATATATGATTTTAAAAAAAAAGGTGTGAAATATTAGTATATTAATTGTTATGTTAATGTTTTTATTTCTTTGCCAGGATTCGAACCCTTGATCTCCAACTTTTCAATCTTTAGATTAAACAAACTTAGCTACTTATACTC
>Ga0315914_1002874_pt1 | contig 26368 bp, 13 predicted proteins | sample MpolenodulesMG_FD_203920 | JGI IMG/M metagenome (GOLD analysis project Ga0315914, IMG submission 203920) | Medicago polymorpha root nodule microbial communities from Los Angeles, California, United States - elongated nodules | ecosystem: Host-associated > Plants > Roots > Nodule | place: USA...
TACCCTTCTTATCCAACTTTCGTCAAATCGATTAGACTTCCTCAAAGTGAACCCGATAAGTTATTTGCAAAACATCAGGAGGGATGTCGGAAGGACATCGAACGTGCTTTTGGAGTGCTTCAAGCTCAATTTAAAATCATCCGTGAACCAGCTCGCATGTGGGACACAACCGATTTGGGTATCATCCTGAGGTCATGCATCATATTACATAATATGATTGTTGAGGATGAACGAGATACATATGCTCAACGTTGGACCGATTTTGAGCAATCTGAGGGAAATGGATCTAGTACACCACAACCATACTCAACCGAGGTGTTACCCGCTTTTGCAAATCATGTGCGTGCTAGATCTGAGTTGCGTGATCCAAATGTTCATCACGAATTGCAAGCTGATCTAGTGAAGCACATATGGACAAAGTTTGGAATGTTTCGTGATTGAAGATGATTTGTATCGTACTAAATAAATTACTTGTGTGTTGTGTGTTTAGTTTGTTGTCTTGCATTTTAAGTTATTTGTGTGTCGCGTGCTTAGTTTGTTGTATTGCATTTTAAGTTATTTGTGTGCCGCGTGCTTAGTTTGTTGTATTGCATTTTAAGTTAAGAAAATAAAAATAAATTATTTTACAAAATTTTGTTTTTACAAAAAAAACAAAAAAATAAATTGTTAAGTGTATTATTTTAATTTAATTATAATCGATAATTGTAATTTTATGTAATCCAAAAAACAAAAATATAAAATTAAATAAGAATATGAAATAAAAAGTGGTGGGGTAGAGTGTTGAAAGAAAAAACCATTGGAGAGGGTAAAAGTTGAATGAGTGTTGAATAAGAGAGAGAAAATGATGTGGAGTGTTGACAATTAAAAAAGTGGTGTTGAGTGTTGTTGAATGGTAAAAACCATTGCACTTGGTCTAAGTTAGAGCTACTTTTATTCTCCGCTATTTTCCGAAAAAATTACACTTTTTGGATTAATCAACGTGGAGTAAAATACACTAATTTTCTCGCGTTCGAATCGGCTAAACTAGAGAGAAAATTGTGTTTTTTCTCGTCTGAATTAATAAATGGGTCATGCTAACCAGTGCTCTGGGGTACTAGTTAAGGAAGCTAAATCAGAAAATTTTAACTCAAAAAAGACACTTTTTATGTTTTTAATGTATTGATTACATATCTTTCAATGCAAATACTATTATATTTGACTTCTTAATCAATACCCCAAAGACAATGGTTAGCATTTACTCCATCCGTTTCATAATACTTGTCCATTTTGAAGAAATTACACATACCAAAGAATCAAATAAATGTTGTCATTTTTTATGAAATTCTTTGTGTTTTTTCTATAATACCCTTACTCATTTATTGTTTCATTATATTATTTATCTCTCTACAATAAATAGTTAAGGGTATTATTGATAAACCAATATTTAATGTTACATTGAAACTTGAAAGTGACAAATAAAGTGAAATAAAATTATTCTCCAAAATGGACAAGTATTATGAAACGGAGGGAGTACCTTAGAATGAAGCGAGTTTTAAGAATATATAGGGGGTGAGAAAAGGAGTTTTTTTTCTTCTTTTTCTTTCAATGCCCTAAGATAGTTGATATGGGCCTGAATGGCATCTATCTTTGGGTTTAGTACAAACTCAAGAAAAGTGCTCTTTAGGCACTTATAGTTTGCTCTTAGGTATCCTTAACTAACAAAAATATCCTTAATTACAATTCATTACCATTCGTTTATGAACAATTGTTAACTGTCGTTCACTCACCACCAACGACCGTTAACTATCATTATGCATTGGTCATATACTAGAAAAGAAACAACAACTTCCACATATTCAGAAACATAAACCATAATCACTCCAAATTCCAAGAAATTAAACTCCATCAAATTTCTTCAACTACAAGCAAGTATCATGTAAGTGTTTAAAATCCTTAAACATACACATTCTTAGTTTTGCTAACCCAAAAAATCCATAAGCATACACTAGTTAGGGAATTTTTAAGGCAAAATACATCTTTTTGTCCTTGAAGTTTGATAAAAATATCGGATTAGTCCTTTAAGTTTTTTAAGTTTTAAATAGGTCCTTATTACCTTTTAAGGGCCTATTTGAAACATTAAACCTTAAAAAACTTCAAATAGGTGTATTAAATTAACAACTTAAAAGATCTATTTAAAAACTTCAAAAAATTTAAAGAACCTATTTGAATCTGATAAAAACTTAAAGAACTATTTGAAACTTAAAAAAGTTAAAAGACTAACCCGATATTTTTATCAAACTTCAAATGACCAAAAGAGGTATTTGGCCAATCTTTAAATAGAAATTTTGTATTGAAAATGTAAGTTTTTACTTTTGATGAAGTAATAATTACACCACCTGTTTTGAATGCTTGACCAATGTCCATGGGGCACTGGTTAACGCGCTTTTTTTTGGTTGCTCGATTATTAGTGTTTAGAGTTTAGGAATTTGATGATTTTTTGGGTAGTTTTTTATTAATTATTTACATGTTTTGACTGTGAATGTAGTTTGAACCAAGTTTAAGTGTAATGTTGTATTTTCCCTAAAATGTGTTCTATGTGTTTGATGAAATGTCTCAATGAATTTTTCATTGGTTTTTTTTTCTTCTGATATTGCTTGTTGTGTACATATGGTTGAAAATCCAGATAAGCTCAAGCTGGGTAGGCAGACCCAGACTAGCAATGTACATAAATAGGGGTGTTCGCGGTTCGGTTTGGATCGATTTTGAGGTAAAAAATCAACCGATCCAAAATAAAAATCACGTGCGGTTCGATTCGGTTTGGATGATTATGTTAAAAAAAATCCGATCTGATCCGATCCAAATATATGCGGTTTAATTTGGATCGGTTTTTGGATATTCAAAGTGCAACATGTAATTTTTTTATTAATATTAATATTACTCATACACCGTAAAATAATAGGTTTCATATAAAATATCACACAAATTTATTAAAAAAGTTAACATTACACAATGAAAATGATTAATTATATTTGAAATAGATGAAGTAGTAATAATATAGATTAAATTAATGCAATATATAAGATTAAATACTAATAGAAATATATTAATGCAATATATAATACTAATAAAATAATAATTAAGTATACAAATTTACTTTTGCAGTTTGGTTTGGTTTTGAAAAGGCAATCCGAAATCCAATCCGATCATAGCGGTTTTTTCAAAACAACATCCAAACACATCCAAAAGAATTCGTTTTTTTTTTTGCGGTTTTCGGTTTTTTTGGATCGGTTTGAGGTTTTATTTTGGACCGGTTTGGATTTGAACACCCCTATACACAAAGCAAATGATTTGGCGAGCCCTCCTTCTAAAAGGGCATGTCTTAGGAAAACCAATGGAGAGAGAACCTCACCGACGAGTCTGCCACAAGTGGTTGACCCTACATAGAAACTTCTATAAATTTATCGACATGGTTTTTTGTGTGGTTCATATTGGATCGATAGTTTTTGTGATCCACGACACATGAAAACTTCTATAAATTTGTGTGTTTGATTCATTTACGAATCACACAACAAAATCATGAACACTTATCCAGTAGATTTGAATACCAAGTTAACCGTAGTTTACTACAACAGAAAAAAAACTCAATTTATTTAAGATTCGGGTAAATGTCTCAACAACTGGCTTGAACGATCAACTAAACCAAATTAACCGTTGACTCAACCTCGAAGACACATGAGGTGTCTAATGAAATAATATATGTGCATGCAATTTCAAGTTCCAACACTAATAGAGATAGAATGATTCCATTGAAACTTTTACTTGTGGGACACATGTATTGAAACATACTAATTAGCAAATAAATAAAACAACAAAAACTAATAATTGCCACTAATTTAGTATAGTACTCTTCTCTCTCTATAACATTTTCCAGCCCAATAATGCATGCTCTCACTTCACACTTCTCACTATGGCCCTCTCAACAACCTTTACCTTTGTCACCATCATCTCCCTTTTCCTCACCTTCACTTCCAACTCAGTCCTTGCTCAGCTACCTCCATTTGCTTGTGACTATTCGAACCCATCAGCCAGATCCTACCCATTTTGCAACCCAAAACTTCCCATCACACAAAGAACCAAAGACCTTGTTTCAAGACTCACATTGGATGAGAAACTTGCTCAACTAGTTAACTCAGCTCCTCCCATTCCACGGCTTGGTATCCCTGCTTATGAATGGTGGAGTGAAGCACTTCATGGAATTGGTAATGTTGGACGTGGGATCTTCTTCAATGGCAGTATCACTTCAGCAACTAGCTTCCCTCAAGTTATTACTACAGCAGCTAGCTTTGATTCTCACCTTTGGTACCGTATCGGCCAGGTATATTGTTCACTCTTAGGATTTAAGGTGTAAGATAACTAACTCAACTTCACAACCGCCTTAAAAAAATTCATAACCGCTTTAGAATTTTAGACATGGTTTTGTTTAGCTTATTAGCATTTGTGAGAGAGTGAGAACGGCTTAGTTTTTTTTTACCTTTTAACTTATTTTTATTTTTACGGTCTAACGCGCACAAATTATTTAGTCTTGCATCATGCACAAGTTTGTTTACCACTATTGGATCAATATGTCGTATTTGATCAAAGTGTAAGACTTATTGATCCAATGATGAAAACAAGTTTGTGCATGGTGCAAGATCTATTTCACATGTCCACCATAAAATTGATCATTCTTATGAGCTATCCAAAATAGTTTACTAGTATATGAAAATAATTTGGCTTTATTTTATTTAATATTTTGTTATAGAAATAATTTCGCTTAATTTCACTTTTGGCCTATAACGCATCGCTATTGTGCGATTTTTCCCCCATGATTTGACCCCCTATATTTTTTCCTCTACGATCTGGTAATACCCCTCCCAATTTGGCAAATTTTTTATGCTTAGTGTCATTCATCTTTATATTGGGCATGTATTTTATTTAGTAAAAAACTAAAAGCACAAAAAATGCCAAAAATTTGAAACCCTAATTTGGGATTTCATTTGCTCTCATATGTACGAGCTGATTTGTTGCGTTTTTATTTTAAATTTTAAAGAAAAGTCACGTTGACTATGAGAGTTGAGTGTCAGGTCAATAAATAATGTCATCTCAAAGTAAAATTTGGAAAAAATTGAGAGAGGGACTAGCAAATAGCAAATGGGAGCCAAAATCGTACAACCGCAATGCTTGGGGGCCAAAAACGTTGTTAAGCTATATAACTCATACATAAGCATTGTAAGCACTTAATTTAGTTGTTTATCTAAATAGGGTCTAAGTTGAGTGTTGCTTCGCCCATATCGGTATCAGGGGAGTTGTAGAGAATCCAAGTTCAGGGGAGCTATTAGGGTAGTTGAACTCTAACTGAGTACAGAACAAAACAGCCGCCACAGCACTGTCACTATCGGAAAATAGGATTTGGATCCTTTGCATTGGAAATTTTTTATAATGAAGTGCATTGCAAAGCTATTAGATTGAGAGATAAAATGCGGAGTTGTTAGTAGATTATCGACACTGCCAGCATTCTCTCTTTCAATCTAACAGTTCTGCAGCATGGCGCATCATAAAGCAGCTACCGAAGATCCATTTTGCAGAAAACATGAGACTCCCAACTAGTAAAGTTACTTTTTTTTTTTGGCTAGTGTTAATTGTTTTTGAATGAATGTGGAAATGAAATAGGCAATTGGAGTTGAAGCGAGAGCAATATACAATGGAGGACAAGCAATGGGGATGACATTTTGGGCACCAAACATAAACATATTTAGGGATCCAAGATGGGGGAGAGGACAAGAAACAGCTGGTGAAGATCCTATGATGACTTCTAACTATGCTGTTTCCTATGTTAGAGGACTTCAGGGTGATTCTTTTCAAGGAGGTAAATTAAGGGGACACCTTCAAGCTTCTGCATGTTGCAAGCATTTCACTGCCTATGATTTGGACAATTGGAAGGGTGTTAATCGCTTTCACTTTGATGCTCGCGTAAGTAACTACACATGCCTAGTTACGATGCTCTTCTGTTCCTCTTTTTACTACCTCTGGTCTTAAATATAAACAAAAGAAATTGATCCAAATTCCAAACATACGTACTTTTTGCAAATAAATTTTTGCTTATATTTAAGATCGGGGTGAGAAACTTGTACTGAATTGCCATGACATATATTAATTATCATTCTTTAGGTGAGTTTGCAAGATTTAGCAGACACATATCAACCACCATTTCGTAGTTGCGTAGAGCAAGGACGAGCTAGTGGAATAATGTGTGCTTATAACCGTGTAAACGGGATTCCAAGTTGTGCCGATTTCAATCTCTTAACGAATACCGTTAGAAAACAATGGGAATTCCATGGGTGAATAATTACTGACTAGTTACTTTCACTTTTTACTTAACTTATTATCTTGTTGAAGCAATGAATGGTTGGTTAGTTCTTAATTAAGTATAACATTTTGTGGTGAATAAAATCAGGTATATTGTGTCAGATTGTGGAGCTGTTGGGATCATACATGATGAGCAAGGGTATGCAAAGTCAGCAGAGGATGCTGTAGCTGATGTTCTTCATGCTGGTATCTATTTAGGGATATCCAACCCTCTTTTTAGATTGTTATTATCTTTTTCTTGCTTTGCTTTATTATGTGATAATTCTAATAACCATACAGTTAAATCTTGGTTATCAGTGAAATGAACTCACAAAGTGTAAAGGTTAATCACCTAATCTGCAAGTCACTTGTCACAGTGTAAAGATTTAATTACTACTCATGAAGCATTGTCACTGTCTTTTGTCGGTTTAGATACATGGCTTTGAATATGGTTTTGGCCCACTTATAGTCCTGTAGCCATGTGTCTCTCAGTCTCAGTCAACCATCTCATTCAATTCTGTTTTTTATGCTCATATAGTATAATTCTTTTTGGCTATTCCTTTTTCAAATTTGCATTTCACAATTTTTATTGAGAACTTGAAGTTTAACTTTACTTTTATGGTTTTCTATCTTTGAATATATGTTATACTTTCTTTTTCATTCATCAAAATATAAACTCTTTGGCTAATCTGCTCTTGTCCATCCATTTGTCTTTGTTTCTCTCTAGTTGCCTATCATATTCATCTATGATTGTTAGTCCTTGAAAAAGACTTTCCCTCAACTATATTTATTATTCTTGTTATATATATAATGACGATTACACCCTTGTATAGCAAGCTATTTACATTTATGTAGACAAGTCCAAAGGGAAATAATTACACTATGTTATGTTATTAAAATAGTATTATCATTAATTTAATTGTATCTAACTATAATATTTTGGATTTAATTACTATGCATTAACAATATAAAAAAAGTTACATTGAATTTCATTATAAAGACATATATACAAATATTTTAAGAATGGTGTTATGACATAATAATACCATGGTGAAATCTAACTGGATGTCGGGAAAAAAATTACACTATCATTGTGTAATTATGGTTTTCTTGACTATAGGACTGTCATTGTATTTGTAACTGTAATTTAGTTGAATCACAAATAATGTGCTTTGAAAATTTGCAGGGATGGATTTAGAATGTGGAAGTTATTTGACAGACCACGCAAAATCAGCAGTGCAACAGAAAAAATTACCTATAGTTCGAATAGACCGCGCCCTTCACAATCTATTTTCGATTAGAATAAGGCTAGGCCAATTTGATGGAAATCCAGCAAAGCTTCCATTTGGAATGATTGGTCCCAACCATGTCTGTTCCAAAAATCATTTATATCTAGCTCTTGAAGCTGCAAGAAACGGCATTGTCCTTTTAAAGAACACTGCTGCTCTTCTACCACTTCCAAAAACTAGTATTTCCTTAGCAGTGATAGGTCCTAATGCCAATGCTTCCCCTCTAACTCTTCTAGGAAACTATGCTGGCCCTCCTTGTAAATCTATTACTGTACTTCAAGGGTTTCAACACTATGTTAAGAATGCTGTTTTTCACCCTGGTTGTGATGGTGGACCAAAGTGTGCTTCAGCTCAAATAGACGAGGCAGTGAAAGTTGCTAAGAATGCAGATTATGTTGTTCTTGTTATGGGATTAGATCAAAGTGTAGAGAGGGAAGAGCGCGATCGCATTCATCTTGACTTGCCAGGCAAGCAACTTGAGCTCATTAACGGTGTTGCCAAAGCTTCTAAGCGACCAGTTATTTTGGTGCTCCTTTGTGGAGGTCCTATTGATATTAGTTCAGCTAAAAATAACGATAAAATTGGAGGTATTATCTGGGCTGGTTATCCGGGTGAACTCGGAGGCATTGCACTTGCACAAATTATCTTCGGTGACCACAATCCAGGTGAAGTTTCTTGTATGATTTGGACTCGTGAACTATTAAACAAACATAAGGAGATTAGATAATATACAATTTGGTTTATGAAAATGAGAAATTTTGTTAGAGCTTATTAATAGTTGTCTACAGAAGGTAGATTTTTTTTAATAAGTTGACATATTTAGAGAATAAACAGCACAAGTTGTCATTTTCAAGACCAAATTATATGTGAGTTTAAAGACCGTACATTGCATCATGTAAAACATTTTCATGACCATCCAATTTTTCTTGTAACATACATGTTGTAGAGATATTTTAGGAGCAATATAACAAAGTGGTGAAATCTGATTGAATGACTGAAAAAGTTTTATACATGTTAATAAATGGTCCTTAAATTCATTATATCTTTAGTCTTTAGAAAACATAATGCAAGCTCATAAATTTACATTTTCACCACTCAATTTTAGTCATGAATGCAATGCAGGAGGAAGACTACCAATTACTTGGTACCCAAAAGATTACATCAAAGTTCCAATGACAGACATGAGGATGAGAGCTGATCCCACAACCGGCTATCCAGGAAGAACTTACAGATTTTACAAGGGTCCTACGGTGTATGAATTTGGCCATGGACTAAGCTACACAAAATATTCCTACGAGTTTGTTTCCGTTACACACGACAAACTTCATTTCAATCAATCTTCCACTCATTTGATGGCTGAAAATTCAGAAACCATAAGGTACAAATTAGTTTCAGAGTTAGGTGAAGAAACCTGCAAAAGCATGTCAGTCTCAGTCACAGTTGGAGTTAAAAATCATGGAAACATTGTAGGGAGGCACCCTATATTGCTATTTACAAGACCACAAAAACATCGAACCGGAAGTCCTATGAAACAATTGGTAGGTTTTCATAGTTTGTTGTTAGATGCTGGGGAAAGGAGCCATGTTGGATTTGAGCTTAATCCTTGTGAGCATCTTAGTCGAGCGAACAAGGCTGGTTTGAAGATCATAGAAGAAGGGTCTCATTTGTTGCATGTGGGTGAAGAAGAGTACCTAATAGATATCATTGTTTGATGATACATATTTATTCTTAAACAAGATAAAGCTAATATAGTGATCTTGTTTATGAAACATGATTTATGTGGAGATTACTAGAACCAAAAATTGTTTTATTACCTGCTTTGCTAGTTTGTGACCTTGATTTTGCCGTCGAAAGTTATATTTCAATTTCATATTTTAGAACGAGTATAACTAAGAACTTATATCCAATTGTACATCGCTAATAATTGGCATGTTCGGTGAGACAAATTTAGAGTAATTTTTTTTTTTTTGACAAGTAGAGTAACTTGTTATTGTCAAAAACATTATGACAACGTGTTTATGCCGCATAATATACCAGGGTAACAATGCCACTTTAGTAAGTTAACATGTATTTTTCCGTCAACATGTATTTTTAAATATTTTTTTTGTGTAAATTTTATTTTAAATCATTAATTTTATTATTTTTACACAACACCGACATACCATTCTCTTTCTACAAACTTTTGAACCCTCAAATCTGAACTCAATTTTCGAGTTTCTCATATCCAACCCGTATTTTCAAATCACGTTTTTTCACCCACCAACTATTTGTCCTTTTGTTTCTAAAACTTGCTCCACTCATTCAATCTCTTCAATTGCTTTTGCAAAATCATGTTATTGGGTAAGTTTAGTAGGTGCATCAACTCTCAAATATCCTCATTTTTCATCACTCATCCATCTTCACATTACCTACACTTTTCTCATCTATTCCTCATGCCAAAATGCTCTTTCACCCATGCCCACAATATATTTGTTGAAATTCCTCAACCAAACGTATTTTTTAGAACATTTTGATTTTTGGATTTTCAAAACTTTTTTGTATAGTGTAGAGAAGAGGAAATTTTTTGCATTGTCCAATGACTTCTACTCAAATTGGAGGTCTTTATTGTCCATTTTGTGGGTTCCATTGTTGCCCATATGCGCGCGGAAGGGAGTAAGGGTGTTTCTCGTTTGGCGTCCCATCTTAAGTCGTTACACTCGTAAAGGTCACCTCAATCTATGCCGACTACCATGTTTTCAGAAACCCCCCTTGTGGTTGAAGTTGACGCCGTTCTCAGGTGCATTAAATTGTTTCCTAAAGGGACATCTTGTGGTAGAGATGGTTTGTGAGCCCAACACCTATTAGACGTGTTGCGTAAAGAATGTTTAGTTGTGGCAAGAGATCTTTTACGTGCTATCTAGTGCCCTTGGGGCATTTTTTGTTGTTGCTAAATTCAGAGCATAATGGCCTCAAAGAGAGTAGGTGTCTCAGCTAAACTCTAATAATTTGTCAAGTGTTCATATATATTATTAAAAAAAATGAAAATATATATATAAAAAATTGAGTGGACATAAACCTGACTCAGTAAATCCACACAAAAGTGTAGGTTAACATAAATGCTATTACAAAAAAAATACTCCCTCCGGTCCTTAATATAAGAGTGAATTCTTTTTTTAGGTTCATTGAATAAATGATGTATTTAGTCTATATTGTAGTCCAAATACATTAATTATTCAATGAACCTAGAAAAATATTTTTCTCTTATATTTAGGACCGAAGGGAGTATAACTACAAAAGAGGAGTTGCCTCTATTTAAACCTGAGAGGTCTATAATATGAGGAATGGAACGTTCGTCAACACAAAAGCGGGCCTGTGTACCATCTTGAGATATTGGTTAAAAAATCTATAAATAAAAAGTGTATCTTAAAAATATAAGTTGTTATTTTTTATTATATAATAATTGCCTTTTTTTCTTGTTTTTTCCCTCCTTTCTTCTCTTTCCAAAGACTAGGTTTACGACCAACACCTAAATGTTGTTGATTTTCTCTCCCAAGTTTCTATTAATAAATATTGACAGTTACAATTTATAACAACAATAATAGAAATTACAAAATTTTATGCAAATTAAAAAAATAGTTTCATCATTTAACTAGGTAAAAATAAAATTAGAATAGAAAAATAAAATATCACTTCGCAAAATAGGTTGATATTTTTTGGCTCTTGATTCCAAACAAGTAGATGGACAATCAAAGTAGCTACTTCTTTGTCCTCGTGATCATAGTTCAGTTGGTAAGGGCATACATTATTATATGAAGGGGCAGGAGTTCGAAATTCAGACACCCCGCTTATTCAAATTGAAAAAAGTGAATTCTATGTTTTTTTCTAAGCTATTTGATGTTGGTCATCAACAATTTTATTTAACATATTATTTGTGAGATAAATTATTTAAAAGTTTTTCACTTTCAACATCTGAATCACTTTTATACAAGTGTATATTTTTTTTATTGGTGAAGATTTTTTATTTATAAGAGAATATTCTTAATATTTCTTTCCAACGATCTACTCAAAGAGAACGACCGTTGCACGGATTTCTTGGCTATGCTCGAGTGCTCTTCAAAACTATGTGACATTTCGACAGGCCTCTCGGTTGGAGTTGGAGACTGTGTTGGGATTTAATGTCTCACACTGAACCTTATTCTTAGTGTTCTTGTTCTTGTTTTTCTTTTCATGTCATTCTAACAAAAAAAAGAGCAGCTAGCTTTCATGACAATCAACACAGGTTAGCTAGCTTTCTTTTCTTGTTTTTCATCTGATCATGTCGCGTCTCACATAAATGTTTGATAAGTATTATAATATTGAATGAAATTGATATTTTAAAATTATTATTTAGATTAAAAATATTTGTGAAGTTTAATATTTTTCTTTGGAAAATTGACTAATTTATTCTTAAATGTGTTTAACTTTTTTTATTAGCTAAACAATTTTCCGAGATCAAATCAAATAAAACAGTTAACAAACCAGGGCCATCTCCATTAGGGAGACCTCGCAGTCCCCCATAAAATTTTAGTTTTGCTTAATGTGTGTGTAATGGCATGTGGCCCTTTCCCTACTATACATTTTACATAAAATGTAGATATTGTAATTTGTTGAGTCCTCGACAGTTTGATCTTTCAGCTTTGTTGCGAGATCTCTCGAGTTTTCTCAGTAATAATATTGAAAAATAATATTTTTACAATTATTTTGTGATAAAATTCTTTTTTATATTTATATATGTTTTTACTCTCTCTTAAAAAAAAATTATATTGTTTTTGACCAATAAAAAAAGATAATGAAGATTGTCATAAAAATTGTTATCAAATGGTACAAATATCATTACTTAGTAATAATTCTAGTTGGATGCCACTATTTCTCTCTGGGATTGTATTTTTCCATTTGAAAACATGCAAAATAATTCATTATAATGTATTTTTCTTTTGGATAAATCAATAAAAAAAAAAATTATACAACTCAATTGGTAGTTGCAAAACAATCAAAGTGTTGTAGTGTGGATTTAAATTTGTCATTCATTAATCTGTATTTCTCTACATTTAAGGTGTATTCCTCTCATTATAGGCTATTTGACTCCAAATAAAATAAATTTATCTAGATTGTCAAAATATTAAAAGTGCTTGTGTTTAACTTTTTTTTTTTGTCAAGTAGTTTGGTGGCTAGAACTCACACAATTTAATTGTGGAGAAGTGGAGTATCCAGGTTCGAACCCCGGCCCCTGCATATAAAATGCAATATCCCTACCAACTGAGTTAAGCTCACGGGAATCCCATTTTATTATAGCTTAATATAATATATAATAGTTACAAAAAATGGAAATTGTATTAAAATATATATGAATGAGGTTCGGCTTGGTTTGATCCAATTTTAAAAAAATCAATACAAACGGTTTTCACAAAATGACATTTAAATACATCCAATAATATTCAGTTTTGTGGGATTTCTATTTTTATGGATTAGTTTCAATTTTAATTTAGATCGGTTTAAATTTAAACACCCTACTCATTCAATGAACAAGTTGTATACTTGTCCGTGTATGGTACTATTGTCTACTTGCACTTTATGCGTGTGAGAAATGTTTCTTAGACACATAATTTGACATCATGGTCATATTTTTTACTGACTTTTATATTATTCTTTCTCTCTCCTTAGGTCCAATATAAACATTAATTCAATGTGTATTTTAGATGATGTCGGCGTTGGTTTATAACTAAAAATAGTACTATAACTCGGCTGGTGTAAATGTTTAATTATGAGATCTTCCTTCCTACTTACGAACTACTTTGACAAGATCTACAAATAGTTAACTCTGTTTTTAGTGTTTTGTTTTGTTTGTCTCATCATGCTTTATGAGTTTTGGATTTTTTTTCATTTTGAGAGGATGAGTTTTGGATTTTGATCACTTTAAAAAAAAAATTGTTTTATAGAACTTTAAAAACAAAAGGAAAAAACTTTTGGAAAACACGTTAGAGAAGAGATAATAAATAGGGAGAAAATGAAAGAAAACTGTATCAACTAAAAGTGGACAAAATAATGCACGAAATAAATTTTGTGTATGATGGAAGTTTTAGATTACTTGCAGGATGGCATAAAGTTGTAACTATACTGACAAATGAACTAACTTTCAAACAAAATTGACCTAACTAACTTATTACCGAGTTAAGGCAACTATAGTAATAACCAAAGTGGTTATGAACACAATTTTTTTCTTCTTTATAACATTTATTTTAACACTCCTTTTATAGGATGAAACTCACATGAAATAACTTTATACTTTATAATTTGGAATAAGAGAACTATACAAATCGTAATAATCAGGATTCACACTACTTCAACTACTAAGCCTCTGATTGATAATGTGGTTGTAAAACATGGTTTGATCAAAAGTACAGAAAAACCCTACATTAACTTAAAAGAAGCTAGTATTTGAAACTTCTGAAAATCACGGCAAAAATGCATTGAAAAACATATATATATATATATATATATATATATATAGATAGATGTTTGTGTGTTCTAAACAAAAAATCAAACGCATACTAAGAAAAGGAAGTATAACAATCAAGATAAGGTTGAATAATTGTACTACTACTTTGCTTTACCTTTTCAGGGGTCCACCTTTCAACCTAGCACTCTATATGTCTCAGGTTCAGGTAATCAAATTTCCATCGTAGCGTAGTTACCATTTTCTTTCCATTTCTCTCTATTTTTTTTTTTTTGTGATCTCTCTATTTTTTTTTTGCATTTTAATACTTCCTTCAATCTTGATTATAAGCTCACTTAATAAATAAGTGAAGACCTATTTTAGTTCTGGATAAATTCTGTAGCGGTTAAATTAGTCCTCAACATATAAAAAGACCATATTTAGTCTTTTATAAAATTAATCCGAGACAATTTAATCTCTGTCAGTATTTATCTCCTACCACTTTTCTTCTCCCTATTGTTGACTCGTGATTAGCTATATGTTGTCTTACTAGCTACCACATGCAATGTTTACAAAAATAAGGGATATTTAAAGCCTTATTAAAGTTGGGACAATTTGATCCTCGTAAAAATAAAAAGTGAAACTAGTCATTATTTTTTTATTTCTTCAATGACAAAAAAAAAAAAATTAAAATGCAATCTATTAAATTTTAAGAGACCAAACTGATACTTTTATCTTTTTGTCGGTCATCTTATATGTTTGAAACAATCGTGGTCGCTAACACTTATCCAAAATGAAAAGGCGTCGAAGAAAACAAGAAACATTAAACGAAATGCATGAAATAAAAACATAAGGGTGTGTTAAATACAACCATTCATTCTCATATCCTGAACCAAGAATTGATTCATTCATTCTATTTCAACGTTAAACACGATAATTCATTCTTTTATCGTAAACATGTGAATTTTTTTGTTTTATTTTGCTTTTCTTTTTAAATGAGAGACTAGTTTGTCCCCTTAAAAATTCTTTTAATTCCATGTTGGCCCTTAATTGACACTGTTAAGTGCTAACCCACATAGTTAAGCTAATTGTACACATCATAGGTTCAATAATAAAAACCGATTCAAGGATTAAATTGTCTTGATTTTAATTTATTAAGACCTAAATAGGACCTTTTTATTTGTCGAGGACTAATCTGGCCCCTATATAATTTGTCAGAGACCAAAATGGTTCTTCACTCTTAATAAATTGTGTCCCTATAAATACATCTCTATCTGATTTAATATTTAATTTGTTTTTAAATGACCTAATTTAAACATGTGTATTGTTTACATAACTTGTTTTGACCTTATTTTTCTATTAATATATAAAGATAAAATATATGATATAAGATGTTAGATTTGTTTTGATGAATATTTTTAAAATATCAATTTTTTCGTAATTTTTCTAATAGAATATTAAAGATATTTAAATTCAAAAATGTGCATTGACATAAATAACAAAGTCGACGGTCACGTAATATGGAACTCATAGAGTAACTTTCTTTTATATTTGGGATAACACATATTATGATATTTAAAGATTTACATATAAATAAAACTTTGGTTGATTCAAATATTTCATATAAATAAAACCAGAGATAAGTATGATTGGTTCAATTTAATGAATCACTCGATTACGATAGTATTATAAATGAGATCATCCTTCCAACCACCTACTGTTACATACTCTACTGCTCTGACAAGACCAACTAGAGGTTAAGGAAGTTCTGTCTTTTATTATTTGTTTTGTTTTGTTTGTCTCACGCTTTATGAGAAATTAAAGAAATAATGTTACTCCTCATTTTTTTTTTGAAGGATTACTCCTCATTTAATATTCACTTTTTTATAAGGTTTTTCTATTGTTCGTGCTAAAAAATTTAATATAGTAAATTTGTATTAGATTTTGTTCATATTATATTAAATATATCATTTTTTAAGAAATAATTATTGTTTTTAATAAAAAAATTATTATTTTTAATTTCTATGTGAAATATTGCACATATTAGATAAGCCTATTTTATAAAATAGAAAACTCATTCTTCATTTTTTTTAAGCTCGGTATTGATCCGATGACAGACTAATCTAATAGGTTAAATCTCACCGTTCACTTGGGGATGCTCCACTTAAAGAGTACAAGTTTGCATGGACTTAACGTATCGAAATTGACATAATAAATAACATGTGATTTAGAGAGGATCACATTCCAAAATCGCATGTCAACATCTCTAAACCAAACCCGAATATATTTATTATTTAATTCAAGACTCTCTTCAAACTTTCACACACGTTACTGATTTCTTTATAAAAAACATTTTTATTAAATTTATTGAGAAACACAAATGTGTTTTCTTTTTTCTATTATATCAATAATATCAATAATTGTACGTGCAGTTATGTAAAAGTAACTCTTTTTTTTATGAATTTATTATTACGATCACTTTTTTGAATTAATAAATAAATAAACATATTTTGGAAAACATTGTAGAGAAAAGATAAATTGGGATAAAATGAAAGAAAATTGTATCATCTAAAAGCGGACAAAATAATGCACAGAAAAATTATTTATGAGGAAGTTTATTTTACTTACAGCATGACATAATGGAAGGCCTTAACCCTTAAGTTCTTGTGGCTACTAACAAATGAAAACAAGGTGGTTATAAAATTGACCACAAAAAAAAAAAAACAAATTGACCTAACTAATTAAACTGTGTTAAGGCAACTATAGTAATTAGTAATAACCAAAGTGGTTATAAATTGAATGGCCATGCTCAAAGAAGAAACCAAACAAACAATATCCCTTAAATTCAGTTTGGTTCTCTCAACAGTTTGGCTTGCCGGCATCAGTGTTGCTAAAGGTAAACCTAGATATGATTATGGTTTGTATAATTATACTTATACTATACTAGTTACTTGTTATGCTTTAATTATTTTGAATAAAAATGAGGAACTATAAACTAGTACTATATGATGATAAATTGTTACTGATCTTAGCAGTCATTATTGTTATTTTTAGAGCTTCTCTATACAGTCAAGAAGACAATGAGTGAGAATCTGAAGAAAACTGCCTCTGATGGCCATGAGAAAATGTTACCAGTGTCACTGTCACAAGAACAGCAGGCAAAGGTATGTCCAATAATTGAAGATAAATAAATTAAAATTCACAGTATTTTGAGTAAAGAATGTGGTAGCTGATAATAATTTAATTTGGTGCATTCCAGATCATTGAGGTGAGAAAGTTAATAGGAACATTATCAGATAAGGAATCTGTGTACTGTTCTGATGCATCCATTTCAAGGTATTTAAAATCACAAAATTGGAATGTTAAGAAAGCTTCTCAAATGTTGAAACAAAGCCTGAAATGGAGACAGGAATATAAACCTGAAGAGATTTGCTGGGTAAGTTACTGCTTGCTTGTCTTCACTTTTCATTTCTTTTGGTCTTTCTAAAGGATAAATTAGCATGTGGCATAGTTGTTATGGCTGTGTCTACTTAGTGTTCAGATTGAATTGAAAGATGAGGCTTTTTTAAGTTGGTTAAAGTAAGATGAATATTATATATTTTAACATGAGCTAGCAGTAGTACTGATTAATGATTATGTTGAGATATTGTGCTCAAGATTTTGGTCAAATTCCACACATTGTGATATGTTATTCTGATAAAGTTATCAATTTAACAAGTATGTTTTTTCTTGGTTAAGGATGATGTTGCTAATGAAGCAGAGACAGGGAAAATGTATAGGCCAAATTATTGTGCAAAGGATGGAAGACCAGTACTGATAATGAGAACAAATCGCCAGGTTTCTTCTGAAAATCACTTTTAAGTTTTAATACTATCATCATGAGTGAAAAATGGAGAATGATATCATCTCTGATTTCATTTTTTTGTCTTTATTTTTGCTACAGAAGTCGAAGACATTAGTAGAAGAGATTAAGCATTTTGTTTACTGCATGGAGAATGCAATTTTAAATCTTCCACCTCACCAGGAGCAGGTGATCTGGCTGGTTGATTTCCATGGTTTCAGTTTGTCAAGTGTATCATTCAAGATGACGCGCGAAGTTAGCCATATATTACAAAAATATTATCCGCAGCGCCTCGGATTGGCAATCATGTATGATGCACCCGGGATTTTCCAACCATTCTTCTCGGTAACAAAACAAAATTCTCTTTTAAATCTTTTAGACTGCTTGGAACCGTAAAATGTTGATATTTAAATTTTGATGTTTGTTGCCGATAAGTTTGATCAATATTCTTGAACTATTTTGTAATGTAAAAGAATGAATTGTTGCAGATGGTGAAGGTTCTGCTTGAGACTGAGAGTTATAATAAGATAAAGTTTGTTTATTCTAACGACCAAAACACAAAGAAGATTATGGAGGGTTTGTTTGATATGGATCAACTTGAACCTGCATTTGGTGGGAATAATGACACAGAATTTGATATGAATAAATATGCTAAGAGAATGAGAGAGGAAGATAACAAGATGCACTCCTTATGGACACAGGCAAACTCTCCATCGTCGGTCTCACACAATGTTCCTCCTTCAGATTCAACCGGGTTAGAAGTAGATTCTGATGCTTCCAATGAGAAAATAATTGATTCCTCTGTTCCTAAACCTGGTCAATATATCTCGGTTACTCGCGGGGACACAAATGTCATGGCATAGAATGAGAAATTACTATATAGATCTCTTTGAAAAGTGACGAGTCAACTGTAATGCAGCATGAGCTATGATATTCTAGTTGGAAACCTAGACTTAAGAGATTGATATAAACCTTATGTTGGATTTATGTTTTTGATATATGATTCTACCTTGTAGCAAGCTTGAAGGCTTTTGGCCTTTAAAATAAATAAAGACATTACATACTTGCATTCAGCAGAACTTTATGCTTGTTTATTGTTGAAAATACTTCAATAAGTATGACAGTATTTCCAAATTGCCCCTCATTTTTTACAGTATTTCCTCAACTGAAAGTATCACAGTATATTTCCACATTTTGAAGTTCATGAACAACAGGATCATGTAACAATCACACTTAATATAAATGTCCTAAAAAGTTGGAAGCTGGTCTACCAATACACATGTTCAAAACTATAGTATAACAACCAAAATAACCTAGCTTTAGGATATGTGCTAATTAATATTCAAGGCACCTAGCAGTAATACTGAGAACAACCTTCCACCAGGTGACTCATCTGTGAAGCTTCTGATCAATGGTGAATGTATTGTATTTCCTGAAAGTGAAACAGCCCTAGAATCAAAATATAGCATATTAATAGAGAACGAAAAGGAAAACAAAACAAAAAAACAACCAGTGTTTACCTAAACCATATTATTATCAGAACATCTCATCCAACTTCTGCCTGTAAAGGGCCAAACGCTGTAACCAAGTAAAGTCGTTAGTGGGCATTGTGAAATTAGTTCAAAATAAGATTTAAGAAATAAATAATGAACATAACCCCAGCATCATTTTAGAGCAGTTTATAACAGATTACTAGTGACTAATGTGATAAATTAATATTAGATCGGATAAACCGCTGATGTCAAGTATATCTTCTTATATATACATTTATTTTCTGTTCCTCACTATCGTAAGTGCAATCAGAAATTTAAGAAATGACTGACAATTATTTTGAGGTAACAAAGAACACTATAACTCAACAGTTAATTATCAGAGTTTCTTCACAGCTCAACACAAATTACTCATGCCAACTAACATCTCAGAAAGCCAAAGGAAATATTTTGATCGAGAAAATCAACAGGTCAAGGTATTACAACTTTCTATTCGGACTAGAAAGAAAAAGAAATAAGAATACATTACTATTATATAAAGCAAACATGTCAAACTAAGGAGCTAAGCAATCAAAAATTAAAACTATCGTCCTCAACCATGAATGAAATTCAATTGATACTAATCTTGAAGGCCTTTCCAACATACAATCTAGACTCTCAGTCTTACACCTAGTATCTGATTGCAACAGGTGTAATATGAAACATATAGTTTAACAATGATAACATATATCAATAACAAGAATAATACCATAGCACATAGCGACATGAAGCAAATAATTTCACAAGCCAGACACTTTTGATGTTCTATGTTTTATATTGCTAGTGGACTGCAAGTGCCACTGCAACCTTCCAAACAAACAATATCTATTCTTAAATCAAAACTTCTAATATTCCTAAAAAAATCATCTTAAATGGGACGAAATATAAAGGCCGATATTAAATGCATACCTTGGTATAGGCATAAACTCCAGCCTCAGTTGGTTTTATGGGACTCCCCCTCCTGATGAATCTTCCTTCTTTGAAAATGTAAAGCATTGGAATTCCAGTTGACAATTCTAAACTAATAACCTGTCAAAAAGTGGGAAAAGTTCATGTCTATATAGTTCATATGCGACTTAAGAGAAATTTATAATTCTGAATAGCCCAATCACCTCCTGGGAAGTTAATTTGTCGAGATACATGATAATGGATCTCAATGAATTCCCGTGTGCGGCAATCATAACATTCTTTCCAGATAAAAGTTGGGGTTCAATCTGCAACATTGGTATCAATGGATCAGTTCTGTATGAAAGCCGTATGAAGATCACTTCAACCATACCAAAAAATTGACCTTACAAGTGACAATATGTGTCGAATTTTAGAGTACCGTCTAGTTTAAAGATTCATTTACCACATTTGTCTGGATAACTTAAATATCAAGTTTGCAACCTCAATAAACACTTAACTATGAAGTTCAACCAGGAAAAATGTGGCGGAAGTGCGGAACAGAGCTTCACCTATTATTATAAGTTCACAATTCTTTTAAAAAATGACGCAAAAAACAAAATTTCCACCTACTTGGTCTCTGAAATAGGCAACTGCTCTTTCAGCACACATTTCCAGACTTTCACCATTGGGAGGAGGTATGTCATAGCTTCGGCGCCACTCATGGACTTGTTCTTTCCCATATCTGTCCGCTGTTTCTTGCTTATTGAGACCCTGTAGTTCTCCATACCTGAAAGGATAATAATCATGAAACACTGATAACATGTCCGTGCTATTCAGCAACTTGTAAAGGAGAAGTTTAAAAAATTAAGAACAGGAAAAAGATTATTACATTCTTTCATTTAGTTGCCAAGCTGCTATGACTGGAATGGACTGCTTTTTTGTATCTTCACTAAAAACTTGACTCCATGCCTTTGCTTGTTCACTCTCGTTGTGCATAACAATAGGCACCTGCAGGCAAGTTAATGGTTAATTTTAGAAAATAACATTTCAATACATTGCAGCAATAACAATTATAACAAAGACTAATTTTCTGGATTATTATGCAAGTATTACTAGATTTAAATTCTTGTCATTTCAATTGAGTACTAGTCATTCTAAATGTATCATACTTCCTAATATTCTCTAAGCTTTGTAGAGAAAAAAAATGATAGATACATTATGTGTTGTGTCACTCTTTTGACAGCTAAAGATAATTATTCATTCTCGCTACCTTCTTACGGCGGTGCTGGGTCATGGCAAGCATGGCTGTCATTTGTGCACGAATCAAAGCAGATGTAAATATGAGATCAACTGGAATGCTACTAATTCTTTTTCCAGCTTCAATTGCCTCATCTATGCCCTTCTTGCTAAGTGGTACATCAACACAACCTGTGAACAAATTCTTCTCATTCCACAACGACTCACCGTGTCGAATAAGGATCAAAGCTGCTTCATCTGAGTTGGAACAGAAAAGAACAGTAGTTAGATAACATCCAATCATATGATAATTTCAACTTTTTGAATGTCTAACAACCTAAAACTTGGCGATCCAAATCGAGAAGCTATCAACAAAACCATATTTGGCACAAAAAGATAGCAATTGATAGGAAAGTTTATCATACTTGATTTCTTGGGAGTGTCAGCAGGGTTGCTTCTTGAAGGGGACAACACTGAATCAACAACCGATGTCTGAGAATGGGAAGCTGAAGATCGAATTACAATACAATTCCTCTGGCCAAAGCGGCTACTTATTCCCTTTGACAAGCCATTACTGCAGATAAAATCCTTTGTCGCCAACCTTAACCTTAATACACCACTTCTGATATTATTGTGATGATTCAAATTACTAAGATGAGAATGAGATTGCAAAGAGCCAATAGCATGGTGACATACTTCAGCTGCCATTATCTGAAAGATTCCAAACAGTTTATGAAAAACTATTTCTATAGCAAAAGGTAAAATAAAGTTAAATTGTTTTCGCTATAAGCTATAAGTTGTTTTCATAAGCTATCCTGGAGAACTTATGAAAATAAGCCGAAAACAGTTTATGAATATAAATTCTCCCAAAACTTATGTCAGTAGATAAACTCAAATAAGCTTAGCGCCGCAAATTCATGATCAAGTTTAAATGAGTTTCGTAAAAAACACATACAGTACTAGTTTTGCCTATAAGTGATTGCAGATCTATGTATTAGTAATTTTCATTAATAAACATTAAGTCTATACAAATGAATCAAATTACCTTAGATGCAAATAATAGCGAGAGAATGAAATAGAGAAAATACCTGGTTAGTGTGGCGAGAAAAACGAGGTAGAGAGAGGCAATGCAAAAATGAGAGAAGAGAAGAGAATGGAAGACGAAGGAGTAACAGAAGAAGCAAAAGAGCGTCGAGGGAAACAATGTGGCGACACAAGCAAGGTCAATTGTTAATAGAACAAATCGGAAATTCGTTTTGTAATTTTGTTCTCTTGTCTTGTGTTTAAAAAGCTATGTATTTATTCACAGAACAGCCTCCAAGGAGTATATTATTTTTTAATATTCTATATTTCATAACATTTCTTTTTCTTTTTGCTTTAATTTCATATTTTCACCAAAACATAAATTCAATTTCTAATCAAACTTTACATTTTCATCAGAATCTAAATGTTAATAAAAAAGAGTCATTGTTTAATTGTACTCATAGTTTTACAAATATAATATAAATATAAATATAATTGCTCACAGTTTTACTAAAACAATATAATAATAAATATTTAATCTAAGTTATATGTCAAGTCAATAATATTTAATAGTTTCCTAGTTCTCATTCTTTCAAAAAAAAATATAGTTTCCTAATTCTCATATTAACAAATTACATAAGTTTCATGGATATTGATATAATATGAGTTATGTCATGTGTGATATATGAGGTTCAAAGTACACCTCTGCATATATTATGCAATGTCTAACTAACCGAGTTAAGTCCAATAAACTACATTACTTTTTTCTTAAAATTATAGTTTAAATGAATATGAATTGCTGATAATTTTAGCCCCGAGTATCAGTACCCATATTTTCTCATGCAATCAATTAGCATTATTTTAAAATGTTTTTTTCGAAAAAAAAACTATTTTTTTAATTTTATTTTTGACTCATTCGAAAGCAAATATATTATTGTTCCTGTTAAGTAAATAGAGCTTTCATTTTTGTACCAAAAAAAAAAAATAGAGCTTTCATTTTCTAACTCAAAAACATAATTAAAGAATAAAAATGGAAAATGTCGTTTTAATGCACACCTATGCATGAATCCTATATCAAACTGGGACAGTAGGGATTATTTTAACATACGCCAACTTGATTAAGAACAGCCCTTGCCCCTTGGTGAACTTTCTGGGACACCGGAAAGAAAAAAAACATAAACCAATTTACCAAAAAAGAAAAAAATAATTTTCAAACTAACCTCACCCAAGGGGATGCATTTAATTTAGCACCACCCAACATAATACGTTGATACATAAAGAGCACACCACAACCATCAACAATCTCGTATTTTGATGCGATGGTGTATATGTGATCGTTGAATCAAGATTAAACTGCCACCAATATTTCAATTGCATGAATTTATGTCACTACACAAATCGAATTCAAAGAGCGTGTGCTTATGAGTTACTCTATTCTTTCCACAATAAGCATCACATTTGAGAGGGGAAAAATCCAAAATAAATGTTATTTTTTAGTTTTCAATATAATATTAGTCATTTTTTCTCAAGTTTATCATTTAATATCATATGCAGTACTCTCAAGTTATATGTCACGTTAAATTTAAGATGAATTTTTTTTTAACCCAAGATGATGTTGAATACCTAAATGATTAACAATGATAATTTAATAGAATTAAAATTCTCTTTCTTTCATTTATAGTTATCCCTTGATTTGTTTGAAACAAACAAATGTGACAATTAGACTTATTATTGAAACTGAAAATCGTGATATATTTTTGTGTACAAAAATCTAGTATATTTCAAAAAATAGTGATACATTTTTTTTTATAATTTGACTTTTATATACTCAAAATATTAGTAAAAAAAAAACTAGTAACTATTGACTTCTATTTAAAGATCCCTACCCCCACCAACTAATCCCTTTGTTTGGTCTCACCAATTCAATTCAACGAAAATGGGGTCAAGGCTTAGACATTGGAATTTCCGAAGGCCATGTGTGAAACACAACCATGAGTGGGCCATTTACACACTCAACAACCACCACTATCTCTACCTACATTGCTCCTTCTTGTAGCAGCAAAAGAATATGCTCTCCTTGTCAATGCCTTGAAAGAAAAGTGAACAACCATAAAGATATCGTATAAAATTTGTTAAGAATTTAAAGTCCATTTCGGTTCTTCACCAACCTATTCAACTCTTCCTTGTCAATTTTATCGCCTTCAATTCTTCAAGTGGACCATCAAGTGTTACATAGCTGTGCAAGGGAGGACACAATAAAAAGTACAAGAAAATTTCTTCATTTGAAGAGAGAAAGTAAATTAATTAAAGATTGAGCATTGTTATATATAGCGAAAATTGATTTCGTGGAATTTCACGACCATGCAATATAACGTGTTTATGAAGAAATGAGCAAACAGGTGACGTCATCAGGTTCTTGATTTCCGGGGTTCATGGTGGTAAGTAGCCAATTAGATTGATTTAGGAACAATTTGGGATAACTTCTCTCGCGTTATGTAGCATTTTCCCTAAAGATTACATGTTGGTGTAATATAATTCGTGATGTGCACTTTGCGATATTTAGCATTACTGTTGCTATTTACTAATTTAGTAGAACGGTAATAAATAGTAATAAAATAAGGGTTACGTTAATTTATGTCCTAAGGAAACATGTTAAAGATTTTATAAATGGTAAATATTAATTATAAGATATTAATTTTCAATCTTTAGAAGAATAAATTGACACAATTTTCTAAATAAAATTTCTACCTTAGATTCTTTAATATGTACCGACACAATTAACCTTTCTCATAAAATAATACAGTAATAAATACCGACCATAACTCAAACTATAGTAGACATGATAACCAGCACTCAACAAAGTACAAACTACGTAAATTAATTTAATTATATTATAATTGGCCACGATAAAGTAAGCAAAAAGGATCTTCTGCTCTTTGAATATAATAACCTAAGATCAAGTGAAGTTTTTCGTTAATACCAACATGCTTTTAAATGAAGTGATATGGGAAGCAACAATAATGGTGAGGCATATGTTACCCTCATGATTTGAGGTAATTTACCCTCTTATGATATTAACCAATCAAATTGAGTAATTTGTACTCTGTTAATTAAATCAAAATGAAAAGATTTTTTACATAAATTTTTTGTTGTTTGCATCTTTACCCCATATTCAATTAATGTACTTTTATCTTTCCAATCAAAAAATTTAATGAGATATTTTATTTCCACATTTCAATTGTTTAGACAAAATTTGTTCTTTACTGTTTTTTGTTTCTAATTTTTATTTTTCTACAATTTTTTTTACACCATATCTTGTTGTTTTTTTTAAGCTTGGATCCGAAAAAAAAAATCAAAACGTTATTTTCTCGGACATCAATTAGATTTTTTTTATTAAAAAGATTATTATATATTATTGTATGCTTGTATCTATCAATATTAGCCTAAACGTAATTTTATTTTATTTATAAGATGACTAAGGGGGGTGTATTGGATTAGGATTTTTAAAGACAATTTTTGCTTAAAAAAGTCTCAAAGATTTTAAAAGATTTTAATGACTTTCATGATTTTAAAAGACTATCAGGATTTTCAATTTGGATTTCAATGGATTTACATCATAAGATTTTAAAGGATTTCATGGATTTATAAGATTTCAAAAGATTTTATGAATTTTAAGTACTTATTAGAAAAAAAAATGATTACAACACACTCTCTATCATAATATTCTCAATACAGACTCTTATTTTTT
>Ga0315914_1002876_pt1 | contig 26358 bp, 16 predicted proteins | sample MpolenodulesMG_FD_203920 | JGI IMG/M metagenome (GOLD analysis project Ga0315914, IMG submission 203920) | Medicago polymorpha root nodule microbial communities from Los Angeles, California, United States - elongated nodules | ecosystem: Host-associated > Plants > Roots > Nodule | place: USA...
TCATAGATGACACTTTGGAAGCTTTTTTCTTGTTGCCCATATCCATGCATGCAGTTTTACTTCCTGAATTGATATCGGGTCTTGACAAATCCATCCAACAATATATTTTGAAGGCAAAATCTGGCTGCGGTATATATTCACTGCATCAGTTAGCATTTGATTAAAAAATAAGTTATTCAATCCCTTTATGACTAGGTTTTTCCCTTCTTATGATCTGTACAGGGAACCGTAATACATTCATCCCGACTATGCCTGCACTGACTAGGTGTTCAACAAAAGGAAAATATCACGGTGTATTCCGGAAAAAGGAAAAGCCGCAAATGACTCAGAGGAGGAAAGCCCTTGTTAGTACCACAAACGGAGATAGCTCATTCGATGTACCCCACCTGTGTGTTCGCATCAATACTATGCAGCGTATTCGCATGGAATTAGGAGTTTTGGAAAAGAGGATAGTTGCTAATCTTAGCAATTCTAATTCCACTGGTGAGAATGATATAACAAATGGGGTGAGCTTCAAGTTTTCCACAGCTGCTGCGGTGGAAGGTATCCGTCAACTATGTGAGTGTATAGCGTACAAAGCAGTTTTCCAAGATCTATGTCACGTTCTTTGGGACGGCCTCTATGTTGGAGAAGTTTCATCCGCAAGGATTGAGCCTTTCCTTCATGAACTTGAGCATTATTTAGAGATCATATCATCAACGGTGCATGATAAAGTTAGAACACGGGTAATTATTGAAGTAATGCGGGCTTCTTTTGATGGGTTCCTGTTGGTTTTGCTGGCGGGAGGTTCATCTCGTGCTTTTTCTTTGCAAGATTCTTTTGTATTAGAGGAAGATTTCAAGCTTCTGAGTGACTTGTTCTGGTCAAATGGAGATGGATTGCCAGCCGAGTTAATTAAAAAGCAGTCTGCAACCGTTCGAGATGTACTTCCCTTGTTTCAAACAGATACACAACAAATAATTCAGCAATTTAGTCAACTTACTAAGGAAATGTATGGTTCTTCAGCTAAATCGCGGCTTCTGTTGCCTCCGAAAGCAGAGAAATGGAACCCAAGAGAACCAGACACACTTCTGCGAGTTTTATGTTACAGGAATGATGAAGCAGCAGCCAAGTTCCTTAAGAAGAATTACAATTTGCCTACAAAAGTCTAACAAATTGATAGCTAACCCCTTTGATATTTTCACGCCTTGCCACGTCATATATAAATTTAGTGGCTTCATTTTTTCTGTTCTCAAATTTCCACTAGTAAAGCATGATGCTCTTAATCAGTGGTTTGGTTAACAATAGGAAATATATAGTGTTTTTTTCCTTCCGGAAACTAAATATATGGTGGTGCTTTATCTTCAATGAAGGTTAAAACGATCTTTGTACAGGTGTGTGATTCTTTGCTTGCTAATTTGTTGGCTTGTTAATGTTTTCAGTTATGTGAAAATGCAAATTTTAACCTCGCCGATTTGGATGCCAATTTCTTCTCTAATTTCAAAATGAATTATTGGTGCTGCACTGTAATTTTGTTTCTTCTGCAAATGATTTGAGCTTGGCCATGTAAATCTAATTAAATTATTTATTTTTCGCAAGTTAAATACAGTAATAGAAATTAATTTTGATGCACTATTAGTTTAAAACATTTTTGCAAAGTCAAACTATCCCAAATCATTTTTTTAACAATAGAAGTCCCCATATTTTAAAATATACTCACTCGGTCTTAGAATTAATTGTCTCTTTAGCATTTTTTTTTCTCAAAATAATTGTCATTTTAAAATATCAATGCAACATTTTTTTTTCCCACTATTATACACTTATTTATTGAATTTCATCTAACTTAACTACTCCATTAACTACAATTAATAAAGATATTTTAGTAAATAATATTAACTTTACCATTGAAATCAACACAATTAATCATTTTTTTTAAATCGAGTACAAACAGCTATTATTTTAAGACAAAGGGAAATATAATTAAAATAATTATTAGTGTTCAATGATTTTTTGTTGTTGACAAAAAGATAGTTAACTCGTAGCATCAATTGCAATACAATAAGGCATATGATCATATATATATGGGAACTAGCATATAATAATGATGCTCTTACTAACAAGATTTTCTTCGTCTTATAAGTTTCTCTAGTGAAGCTTATAAGTTTCAAAAAAGACGAAGAGAAACTTTAAGCATTTAAAATAACACTAAAATCCGATTTGATGCTAAGTTTGTTGAAGATGTCGTCAACCACTTGCTACTAAGTCATTTTATAACCTTGTTTGAGCCCTAAGGTTCTGCCGCAACCACTTTCTTCTCCTTTCCCTTGGAATACTTGAAATCACGAATGGAAGCATGAGCCAACGATTCACTCCTCTGCACAAGTCATTGACCCACCTCCGCCTCATTTTGCTCACGATTCAAAAGGTGTCTAAAGTTACCCTGTTCCATTCCGAGTTCCCTCACTACTAGAAGACATAAAGGTACAAAAGCTAGAAAAATTTGTTCCTTAAAAAACAAAGAAATGGACGCAACAATCAACAAGAGGAGGAAAAACAAACACTCATAAGAAATCGATATGAGAAGAAATGCAGAGCGAACAAGGAAGGAAGAAACTCTTAAAAAATAAAGAAACAACAAAGCAACCACAAAAGAAGTTGGAAGGGAATGGCAAAGTAATGTCACCCTCAAGCATCCAACGACCCAAAATCGATGATATTTTGATCAACGATTAATTTCTTCCTTGAAATACACAATGACGTCTTTCAACTAAAGAAGTCTATTAGTTGGACAGTTATTGAGAATATCCATGTTATACCTATTCAGTTTTTCCATATCCATATTATAATTTGGTCTCCTTCTCTTGTTTGTTGGATTTTCATGTTTGTTGGAAGCATATCCATATTATACCTATTAAGTTATTGAGGGTATAATATGGACATTCTTACTTGCTTCAGGAATGCTTCTATATGGATATGTTGAGCTCAAGGGTATAATGAGCAAAGCCTTGTAACAAATACAGTGTACGAAATAAAATTATTGCGCAGCAACAACTTAAACATGACAGTTGGGCACTTTGGAAAATCAAAGGATGTGGAGATGAAGAGAAATGAGAACCTTGGGAGCTTAAGATCGAGAGAGAATCTCAAAAAATTATATTGAAAAGAATGAATAATATATACAATTATTCTTGCTTTCTCTTGAGTGGATGTATGAGCCGGTGGTACTGGTACAGATTTCTTCTCTCCATAAGAGTAAGGAGTAGATCACTTGGAAGCATGGTGGATTACAAAGATCGTGGAAAAAAAATTGCAACAATGAAAGGCAGTTTTGCATTGGCAGTAAAAGGTGACTCTGTTTTGGTACCGCGAGGTGGGTATCACTCTAATACATATTGAAAATTAGATGTAAAGACAGGGGAAAGGGAAGTTGAGAATTTGAAGATTGAGAGAAAATCTTGCAGGGAGTCATATTGAAAAGATAGAGAAAAGTGATACAATTGCTCTTAAACTGAGCAAGCAATAAGATTTAATAATCCGTTTCATCATGGTTGTTAAAACTAATTCACTACTTTCTTATTTTCAATCCTATAATAGATAAATACCGAGTGTAGATGTCGATAAATTTATAAAAGAAATCAGTTTGCTCAAGGGCATTTTAATCCTAAAAATGAGATCTTCACCATTCAGTCAGAAAGCATGTAATTCCAAAAATTGTTTAATCATTTGATACTCGAGAGTAACTAACAATGCCGGCAAAATCTCTCCATGACCTTTCTATTAGTTGTATACATGTGTACAATGAAGTGCGTGCTAATAAATATGCTTACCAACTAATAAAGCAGCGGAAAACTAAACTAAAAAGGGTTCCTTTTTATTCCTTGCTTTTTCGAGACAGTTTTTGAGCTTGCTTTCTGCCAAACATAAGACAAGAGACCAGTTATGGCTAGCTTAAGTTATTTCCAATCAAATATTAACAACGGATCTATGGCAATGAAAAGAATTATATACTTACAGATTTTGTTTTCTTAGTCTTTCCCCGAATCCTGTTCTTTGGAGGTTTCAACTTGTATATCCGCACCATCCAATGGTGAGTTGTGAACACCTGAATGCATTAAAAACCATGACTTACATCAGAAAACCAAAGCGGATAACGAAAAGAATATTCAAAAGAGTGATTGCTGCTAATGATTTCTTATCTATTTATTTAACTTTTTCACTAATCCAATAAATGTCAACCAAAATATTGGCAAATAACAGGGAATGGCAACAAAATTCTAGGATTATATATGGAATCTATAATAGACTCTTCAAGATGTCAAAAGGAAAACTTTGTAAAAGCAAAACATTAAATAAATATGTTAGATTGGAAAAACACACGGTAACATATCAGATATGATATTTTAGAACAAATACCATGATTGGTTCAGTATGTGATTTCATCTTGCCACACACCAAAGTTTAATTTCAGTATCATCATATATGAAATACACAGCCAAACAAAATTCCAAACAGATTCATTTAACATCATCCTCCCTCCCCAAGTGCACAGAGGAGACTAACAGAAAATAATCTGACCTCTTCAAAATGCGTAAGTTTGAAATATTTCTTCCCAATCTCCGTCCGCCTCACTCTGTCAAAAGCTTTACCGTCTGTCTCCACAAACCTGTAGCAAAGCAATGTTAAACAGCCTAAAAGTTGAAAACAAAAAAAAAATTCAAAGCCAATTTGACAATGAAACTGACCTGTAATATGAAAGTTTATACATGAGGCAGTTAAGCATTGTTGGTGTGGCCATATTATCAATTCGATATTGACCATCCCTCTTTTGATGTTGGAAAAAAAAAGGGGTTAACACAAATCATAAGCTGAGTAACTATTCAAAGAAGCTACGGTATCGTCTGATTTACAAAGTAAATAATATATCAATGTCAAGATTAAACAACTCAAATTTTGTGTGTGACTTACCAAGTAATCGGGTTCCTTTATGTGAGGGAATACGCCCCCTCCAATACGAACCATCCACAGGAACTTATTAATATCATCACTGGGATACCCCACCAATCCTAATAATAAGCATAGAGCAACAAATCAGAAAAGAATAACTTTGATAATCTGAAGATGGAAAAAAGAAGCTCACCTCCAAAGACGACAAGAACATATTTGACATCCAAAGAGTTGAAAATTTCCCAAGCAGCCTTTTCTGGAGAAGACATTGCAGTACCAACAGTAGCAATATGTGTGTTATTCCAGGTATTATTGTCAACAATAACAGTTCGGTTAGCCATTGCAGTTGTTTGGTATCCGTAATCCCACCAAGATGCCACCTACAAGAAATTTTATGAGTATTTAAATTAAAATTCTGAGTCTCTTTTAATTGAAGGTAAGGGAGTAATCTTAGGAAGATAACAATTTAGAAACTTAAGCCATAAACATTTATAATTTCACAACACTATCCACTCAACATAAGTGATCAAATATATCATGGATTCAACATTGAACAATGTTAAATATTAATATTTAGGGGTTGATGCCTACCTATGAAACCATGTTAAACAATTTTATGGATTCAACATTAGACAATGTTAAATATTAATATTTAGGGGTTGATATGCCTACCTACGAAGTATCTTCCTATTGCGTCAAAAAAAAAAATGAAGTATCTTTCTATGAGTTCATAAATTATAATCTTTTCATAATTATGACGAATCAAAGGATGTAGTACTAGTGATTCAAATATAGCGACTAATAACTTCTACTCACCGACTATCCACTGAAAAAATTCAAAAGGAATCAAAAAGTCTGTGGGACCACATTTTTTACAAGCTTTGGATTATGTACCAAGTTCATTAAAAAAACACCAGGTAACTCATCTCTAGTCTCAATTGCATTTCAAAATCCATGATATCAAACTACTGAAAATACAAAATAGTGAAATTTCATCATCAGTAGTCTCAGTGGCAACTAACTCAACCAATGGTGACATCCACTATCACTATCAAATTTTGTGCATTGCAGAAAAAAATGTTTAATTTTAAAACATGAATTTCAAGATTAGTACAGAATATATTAAGTCATGAAAGCTAACCATCAAAGCTTATTTCACACAATCTTTTTCAGATAGAAGATCATTATTCGGTATGTTGAACTTCTCAGAAAGAAGACACTGATAATCCATATTAAAAAGTTTGTATAGAAGAAAATTCAAATGTTTCAGGAAAAAAATATGGAAATGTCATGAAACTTACTTTATCATCTACTTCTGTGTTATGACTCAACCAAGCATAAGCCTCTCTAAAATCATCAAAAACGTGAAGTCCATCATGTGAATGTGATGTTAGAACGATAGAAGGGGCTGAATAAGCTTCTGCTGCAGCCCATACACTGTGAACCTATAGGAGAGATGAAGATAATGAGGTCACGATAAACATCAAGAAAGATCTTTTTATTGACATACATTGCAGCATGAAGATGCCTTGTTGAAAGTTGTTCAGATTCTCATAAAAACAATAGCAAAAGATCAATAAAAGACAACATATTCCTAATCCCGTCTAACCAGTACAGCTTTAACAAGCAACCAGGAGTTTATCTTAAAATGAAAGTAAATTGCGAAGTAATAATGATGAAATGCATAAAGTTAAATTAAAAAGGAATATCTAAATATTGAATTCCTAGTGGTGAAAAACAAAATAAAAAAATAATAGATAATCTGAAAATATAATGGTTCATATAAACATAATTAACTTTAAATGAACGATGGGATGTTTTGGAAATTACCACATAGAAAGCACCCAGCAACACAAGTAAGACAATAGCAATGATGGATGTTTCCAGAGGTAAAACCAAAAGCCTTTTCTTAATTTGTAATTTGCTAGGAGGCTTTTCCACAGGTTCCTTTTCCTTCTTCTTGCTTTTCTTTGAGGTTCGTTCCTTATGTGTGTCCTCGGTTTTATCAGTCTTCACAGTATCATCCGGTACAACACTTTCAGAACTGGCATCTCCAGTCTTGATAATCAAAAGCACAATTTGAACAAGAAATTATCATGGACTGGCTAGAAGAAAACAATGCCAAATCTAATGACAATTAAAGAACAAATGCTTACATTATTATGAGAATCAACTGATAGACTGGGTAGCTGAAGCTTTATTGATCTAGTGAAAACATCAAAAGCTTGAGAAAGAGCAATCCCAGACAAGATGCAAGCCGCTGGAGCAAGTACAAGCATCAGGCGAACCTGATATTTGATAAGACTAGGTATTTCAATAAAATAATTTTAAAAAATATTATAAGTTGAAAACCTACAGTCCCAATAATTTCTTACCATGACACCAGAAAAATACACCGATGTAACAATATAAAGTATCACAAAAGAGCTCGCATCAGATAGAGGTGAAAAGCATGCCTGCAGCAGTAAGAACCAATGTGACTTAGTTAAGAACTTAACAGAATAACATGAGAAAATCAAACAAAAGATTTGTGTACAAAGAGAACTCACAATAATGCCAGCTGGAACCAAAAATGCCAAGACATTGATATCCATAAAGTAAGAAGGCCAAGTAGGAGGCTGATGCTCACTAACGCTAGCAATGATTGGTATGTACTTGCTTGCATAAGTACTGAAACACCACAAACAAGTATTTAGGATTGGAGCCAACTCACACTCAGAAAATATTTTGCAAAATGATATAGAAAGATAGCTATCAAGACACTTCTCTGAACTATCTTTAGTAATTTCGTGGTTACTATGACTTTGAAGGATAAATAAGCACCTCAAACAGAAAATGGCATTTTAGGTGAAAAGTGTGACTAATTTAGTATAAATTGTTTCTTTTGAAAATTTGAATAATAAAAAGGTCAAGCACTGCACTGACGGATCTAATAGACTCAAACTTCTTCCACTCCATCCCATTGTTGGACTTGCAGCTACCATTGCAACAAGTACTGCTATCATTGCAAAACCTACTGCCCTGCAAAATGAACAAGAAAATAACAGGGATTAATTCCATTTCCCACCGTGATGTTTTGAATAGTTGATAAGCCAATCAAAGGGACACCCACAGGCCACCAGACACAACTAGTGTCACAGCTACTTTGAACATTTTTGGTGACAGTATTCCTTTGATATAGTATACAAGAGCCACCACATGGATGAGAATGAAAACCTGCAAAAGAATAATTAAGAAAAAGAACTAAGGTTTCAACGAAATTGATAGGATGGATATCAAGAGAAGGAGAAAAACAAACAAATGATTGATAAATACTTCATAGTTTAGATCACACACATAATAATTAGATAATTAGATTTAAAAGCTTGCATGAAATTTGTATGAGCTATGTGTGTGACCTAAAGTATGAAGTATTTATCAATCATTTGAAGTATAAGCTATGTGTGTGACCTAAAGTATGAAGTATTTATCAATCATTTGAAGTATAAGTTAAGTGTGTGACCTAAGTCATGTGTTCCATTTTGTCAACCTGGCATTTCAGCATTAGGAGATGTAAATCATAGGATTCAAGCTAGATTGACAAAATGGAGGCATTATTTCTCATCAAAAGGTAGTTGTTGATAATGTTAGAATAAGACACACTCAAGGTTCAGAAGGATGACCAAGAGAGTCATTTGTTGTTGGAAGAGAAGTTTTAAATGTTAACCATGTCATATAAGTGATTTTCATAGTTATGTCGAAAAAGCTATCAACTCTTTCAAGTTTATAAGTCGATTTTAGGAATTTGGACGCAACAGAATTGCTTCAACTCTCAAAGTATGAAAAATTAGCACAAAATCTTCTCCCTCCATATAAAAAGGGAAAGAAAAAAAAAACAAAGAATATTCACGTACTTAAGCATTCACAAAAAAGGTGGTTGTCAATAATGTTAGAATAAAACACACTCATGGTTTTTTAGCCGAGGCAAGTTCAACTTCATCCAAACACTAGGAGAAACTCACCAGAAATGATGCGAAGTGCTCGGACGTCATTACAGCATTAAATCCAACAACAGGTACCAATGCAGCCAACAGTGTGCCCAAAACAACCTGAAATGGTAAAATCATAATGTGAACCAGGAACAAGGTAAGATGAACCAGAGATAATTTTAAAATATAAAATCCATATCCAGTCAAAGAACAACTCTGGGTTCTAATTGTATATAAAAAAGCAATAAAGTCGGATTAAGCAGTCAATATGTGACCAAAAATGAATAACCCCATTCTCTAATTTAGTAAAATGCAGACTTCCAACTAAATTCTGCAGCAGCCTATTAGCTTTATACCTTGCGCTAGAACAATTTACTAATCTGTTAGACTTCGCCAAGATTCCCTCAAGTACAGTTTACTTTATCAAGCACAAGTAAAAGTAACATGCATTTCTACTCTCAACTTAAATAAGGGAAAACATTTATAACCATATTACTGAAACAAATACTTACAAGAGGTGCATATGCAATATAAAGTCGAGAAGAATAGCGCCCAGTTACTATGCACAATAGTACATGCATTGGAATAAGGTTAATGATAAAAGTGTATCCTCCCCATGAGCAAACCTGCATGAGAAGAAGCAGATAACATAAATAAGAAGAGGCAAGGTCGGCATAACAAAATAAGCAATGTCATGAATAAAAACTTACCATGTAGAAGTATGCTATTGAGTTCAAAGTCGCATAAAAGAGGGACCCTGTATTTAGTGTCTACATGACATGAAAATATGAAGTCAGAAGCTTAGTGGAGAGAGAATATAGAAAAGCTTAAGTGATTTCTATCCATAGACATACAGAAGAAGACATTCATACAGAATATTCAAATCACATTATTGGACAATGATAATAACCCACTATCCTATGTCTGCACTCTGTAATAAGGAAAATGTTGTTTTGTACGAAAACTATAACATAAAAGTTGCATGAATGAATTTGATTGTTGATGAATGTACGTGGTGTGTGCACTGCACAGTTATTTTCATAACTATTTTATTAGTTCCACCCATAAACTGTTATGCATTCTGTCATTTCATGCTCAACTTTGCAATAATTTTTTCGTACTACATAACATTTTGTTCTATTAATTTTCTAGAAATTTACAAGAAAACAGTGTCATTATGTTAGGGCATTCATTAGGAAATAAAGTTGTTTGCTTTCACAAAGCACCTTAATATAGAGATAGAAAGTGAAGATCAAAGCAAATATAGCAACAGCTTCATTATCATAGCTTCCTGCCACTGATCGAGATATATATGACGGGACCTGCATAAGGTTTAGGACCAATTATAAGTGAGGGAAGTAAGGAAACAGCAACCAAAACATCACAAATCTATACATCAACATACATAGTTGTTCATCAATCAGATACTTATACTAAATATTGATTTGTTAAAAATTCAAATAAAGAATGCTGAATTGTTCAACCAATAATTCTGATCAACGGTTCATTGCAACCGTCAATGCAATGTTTATAATCAGTAGGAAAATTGGATGAATGAATCACATAGATTTTTTAGAAATTCACCATAGCCAGAAGAACTGCTGCTGTTAAGCCAGCTCCAGCACCCTTAACCTCCTACAAAAAGGAAGTAGCTGCATCAAATTACAAAACACATAAAATAGCAACAAACAAAAAAAACTGTGTGTGATTTTGGGATGGACAAACCTTTGTTAATAGATAAGTTGCCCATGAAGCAAAGGCTGAGAATATAGGTGCAGTAAATACACAAACAGTTTCAACCGAGAGAGGTATGTTCAAGGAATTCAATACCCTGAAACCAAGAGGGAGTGGTCCAAAAATATAAATTTTTGTAAGTAAACTTTAACAGAACAGCTAGGATGAACATTTAATATCAGTATTTAGTCAACAACTACTGTGATTTTCAAATACCACCTACCACCACAAGGTGCCTGCTGTCAAGGTCAAACCTGGATAGACAGTCCCACCGATTACACGACCAAGAGGATACCTTGAAACAGAAAGATAACATAGATTACATCCAGAAACATTTACCAACATCCCGATTCACTGAACTCGTATAATATATAGAAGAAAACATCTTTCAATGCAGAGACTGGTTACTTACCAAGTTCGGTCATCAAACCAGTTCCAAAAATCATATATCCCATTCTTTGTCAAAAACTGAAACAAACAAATATGCCGGTCATCTTTAGTGACTCTTTATTGTATGATTGAGAAAAAACAATGTACAATTGAGCAAATATTGCATAGAATGATGAAAAACTTTCAGCTATATTAACCATCATGTGAACCTTAGTCCTGAAGAAAATGTAATATTATCAGGTGCAGAACAGTTTCATTTCAAATAATGCTCACCTGAGTGACTCTGTAGTTGAAGTAAGGATCGAATTCATGAATAACACTCTCGTACTTTATAACCTGTATATAATGCATAAAAAATGTGATCGACTGCTGGAAGCGCCTAAATTCGAAACAAATACACACCATTTTGAATTATCATATAGTCAATTCACAGAAACATCTACACTATGTCACCAATTTTTTAAACTAATGATTCAAAACATAAGTGTCATAGATGCAATCATGCTTTTCGGAATCATAACCCGAGAAAAAGAAGTTCTACGAATATATAATGATACAAATTAGAATTTCAAGCAATAGTAACGCTTCAATTTATCATCTAATATAATACTACTAATTAACCAGAATTTTAATTTCAAGTGCATGTAAATTTGAAATGATAACGCATATCATGAAGTTCATCTTATCATACATCGCATTTCACGCCACTAGAGTCAACATTTTCAAATCTTACGTGCTTTTCAAAACTAAATAAACTGTGAGTTGTTCATTGATGTATAAATGACGAAACGGTTGAATTGATCGATTGAATTGAGAAGCAGACAATCGCAAAAGGTAAACAGATCTGAAAAGTATGGGAAATGGAGAAATGCTTACGGAGAAAAGACGGATCGAGAAGGCGAGAACACCGATCAAGATCAGAATGAAGAACGCGAGAACGTTACCGAAGGCGTGGCGGAGCGAGGTTTGAGCATCGGTGGCCGCCATGAACGGCCAGATTGAGCTCGGAAGAGAGATTGAAAATGTGAGAGAGAGTGTCTTTCTCTCGGAGTGTGACTCAGTGGGGGGTTTGTAGTAGAAAAGTCGTTGGTGAAGAAACAAGAGTGAAATGGGTTGTGTTAGATTGGGAACGAAAGTAGATAGATTGAGATGACGATAATGGGTCTGTATTTTGTACTTGATGACTAAAATGTCCTTTCTCTATTTCTTACGTGGCAAAAACTATATTGCAATTTCGTGGTAATATTGATGTAGCTGAGTGATGTGATTGGCTGTTGAGTAGAGAGACTTTCATAGTCTTCGGACAAGGTTAACATTTTTCTCGGTGCAAATATTAAGAATTTCTGAGTTATGCTGTCGTGCTCGTGCAAATACTGTGCATTCCCGATGCCGATACAAATTGCAGGAGTTAACAAAATTGTGTGCAATTCTGGGTTATTGTGTGCAAAATATTAAGACAAATTTTTTGGTTTTGTTACAAGAATAAAAAATAATTCGTATTATTAATTTTTATGATTAGTTTGTGTTCACTACCAAACATTTTTTTTATAGGTTCCAACATGTTATTCGTTGATTTTGTCAAAAAGAAAAAAACATTATGTTCTGCAATGAAGAGTATAACCTTTGTGCAAAAAGTAAAATTTAGTTGGCATTGTAAGTCACTCCATAGAGTTTTTAAGTTCGGATCAAAGCTCCCGCTTGCGTATAAAAATTAGACTATTACTTTTTCCACCCTACTGCCTTCTCGCGTGCCCTGCAAAATTTTTAAAAATACCTCTGGTCCGGATTATATAATCTGAAACAGATTGTTAGTGCTATCCAAAAAACGAATTCCGGACTATATGTTATGCACTTTTTTGTGTCTTTCTTTAATGTAAAAGGTCTTTGTTGACCGCTATATCAACCCCACACAAGCTGCAATGCAATTGCAGGGTTCATATGAACGGTCAACAATGACCATGACACCACCGACACCCCTAAAAAATTAAAAAAAATTGAAGAAAATGGAAGAAAAGAGGTGAAGTGAAGAATGAAGGTAGTTGTTGAAGATGGAAGCTTGTTTATAGCCTAAAACAAGTCATATGTCATTACTACGGTCAATGAAAGGGTGTTAGTGGTTGTAACCGTCCAAACCTACATTAATGGCTCCACACAAAAGAATCCAAAGCTGAAGCTTTCCGAATTATACATTCCGGAACTTCCTTAACCCTACAAGAAGTGCCAACTTTTCTCTCGTTCACCAGTATCGTGTTAATCCGGAATATATATTCCGGAAAAAACAGGTGCATTCCGGATTGTATTTTCCGGATTGCATCAGTGTCATGGCCGGTGGTTTGCACCACATGTTTTGTCGGTGCTCAAGTCAAAAAAACGTGTTTTACCACGTTTTTTGACTGCATTTATGACCTCTCAACCGTTTTTTGACCCACCCTCCCTATAACTAACCTTCCAAACCCCACCATTTCTCACACCATCCTCTCCCACCCTCTCTTCCTCCTCCTCTTCCTTCTACAACCATGGTTTCCATCATTGGCATTTCATAGATAAGGGCCTCGTTGAAACTTTCAGGGTTTGTATGAACGATCAATGAGGATGGAACCGCACTGCAAAGAAGTGTGGTTCATCTGGGGGTCATGTGGGTCAGTGTGGTTCTTGGCTTGGGCTGTCTGGGCGTAAGTTTGAGCACCCCCTACCTCCCACAAGGACATTGTTTTCTTCTTCCCGCCCTCTTCTTCCCTCCTCCCCTGGTTGCCCTCCAACAGGGAAGCTATTGGTATGTCCTATCACATACCAGTGGTTAGGTTCTTAGGAGATTAAAATTACCCTCTTAGGAGATTAGAAATAGATTTAGTTCTTATGTAATAAGCTTAAAAAACTTCAACATTATTGTAATGTATTGTTCATATATTAATAAAATGAGTTGTTTTTATCTTTTTGTCTTTTTATTTCTGGTTTATATGTTTATTTGCATTTATTTTACGAATTTTAAAGTTTAAAATTCTGGTAAAAGACCTTTTCGGATTTTATTATCCGGATTAATCTGCAAAATTCTAACAATCCATTTCGGAAAACATAATCCAGACCATGGGTAAAATTGGAAAAAAAAAATAGGGCGCGCGAGGAAAGGCATAGGGTGGGAAAAGTAAATCCCAAAAAATTATTAAGTCATTCGAGGGGGGAAACGAGTATTCGAATTTAAGAGATGTTTTTATCTCTTTAGCATTTGAATAAGGGAACTTTTTTTCGACCCTCCACACATGGTTCGATCATGAAATGAAGGCTATGCTATCTTTACACATAATCAAAAAGAAAATGTCATAGATGTCATAGATGATTTCATCCAATAAAAATATGGGTATTAGAGTGACGGTTCAAAAGAAAGTGTTTCGAACACTCCTCTTTTACACATCATTATCACCTCAGTCTCTCAATTAAATACGAGCAAACTATCTTTTACATAATTAAAAATCACACCATCTAATTAGATATAACTTCTTTTTTTTTTGAAAAACTTATTCTCATTTAGGCTGGCTCGTCATGTGATGATGTATAGCCCTTAATTCTCGCATATATGGTGTTGAAGTATTAAAATATCTTTCTTCTTTTCTTGAGGGAGGGGGAATTAAAATATCTTGTTGGTGAAAGTGAACTTATGTCTAACCCAATGGGTTGTACAACTCCCCAACTGAAGGCAGCGTGATACAAGTACTTTTTTTTCAACTTTAGAGTTTGCCGGTTATGGGATTTATGCACTATGTACCAAACAGGTTGTAAATTATTTTTCCAACGCTCTATGCAAGAAATAGTTGATGATTGGCGTGTTTTTGGTACTTGTTAAGTTCAAAGGATGAGGTGAATGTGAATGGCAAAATCTAATGAAATTTGTAGGTTTGTTGGTGGTGTTGGTGTAAATATATATCCATACAAATGACAAAATCGTTTTTTAGGCAAAATGACAAGATCATTGAAAGTCTTTATTTAATCAAGACTATATTTAGATTGATAGAATGTGGTGAAATGGGATGGAATAAGTTAAGATTTTATTGTTTGCATATTCATTAAAAGGATGGAATGGAACACAATGAAATATGTTCCATCATTTACTCCCTTTTTACTTACCCCTCAAATTGGATGGAGTGGGGTGGAATATTCAATAAGTTAGTTATTCATTTGCTAAAATCCCGTCTTCTTTACATTTTTTCCTCAAATTTATTTTACGTTTATTCGATCTACAACTGTCTCATAGTATACATGTTCACTCTTGCTTTCGGTAGTTCAAGATTATTAAAAGTGTCAAGTGAAATAACAACATAGTGACACCACCTTATGATAAATCTATGATGATGACAACGACAACGGCCTTCATTAAGAAGTCCATCCTATTTCGATTGCATGTAAGATCCCCACTGACGTGATTAAATTGAACATATAGTATGTAGATCCTTATGTTGATTTAGATCACATGTAGACAATTTATTTGCAACACTTCAATTTACAAAGAAATCATAATTCTAAGCAAATTATCTAATCCAATTTGATTGTATTACGCACATTGACGATCCAACACATATCGAGGCTTAAAACAAACTTTGACTTGTGATATTTTTTGTAAACTACGAATAATATTTTATTTAAGGGTTTTGCTAACCAACGTCCACCAGTGTCATAAGGACATTGGTTAATGATGTCATAAAGTTAAACATTTCACTTTTCACCAATTTCCAATGCATAATTTCTATATTAATTTTATTAACTAATATCCTTAGGGCACCAGTTAGCATTTTCCTTTATTTAAATATTTACATTATTATATTTTTGCTAATGAGTTTTTTTTTCCTGACCAGTGAGTTAAATGCAAAGAGTTCGGTTTATGACTTAAATAGTCTAGTTATTTTGGCTGGCAACGTTGTTTGAAATAGAAAGAGTTACAATTTTAGTTTTTTTTTTGTTGAATATTGTAAATTTTTGTTGGTTCCTAATATAACTAGGTCATATTTTTTTTGAAGACTATTGTTTCTCAATTTCAATTTGACTTTTAAATATGTGTTGCAACAAGTTCCTACATTCTCATCCTCCTAATGGGTCGAACATCAGACATTGTATTAATGAGAAGTGTTAAAAACTCTCCTTATAACATTCACTCATTTATTGAATGAAATCCATACAGGTTCTACCATTTAAGAACTCTCTCGCTAAACTATAACACATCGATTTCACTCTTGTGTTGTTATAGTGTTCCTAGCACTCTTCTTGTGTTGATTCATGAAACTCCTTCATAACACAAGCATATTAACTCGTGCATATTATGAGAATGTGTGATCCCCTTTGTAACTCTCAATAAGAGAATGTCACCAACCTCATTTAGCTTCTCCAAAGGAGTCTTCCACGATCAAGAATAAATCCAAGACGATCAAATGACGAAAAGGGCAGCCTAAATCTTTTTTTTTTTTTAATGACTCTTTGTTTCTTCTTAATGTCCATAATTTCATTTTTAAATTCGTACCCATGTCACATTCCCAATATTCATTTCCATAAATGAAATAAAGGTATACTTCTTTTAAAAGAAAATGGAGACGATGATAGTTATGATTATTCTGAACCATAATAAATAGTCTGATTCCTCCCGCCATACCTGACCACTATAATGCCAGTCATTCCATTCAAATAAGACAATCAAGAGAACTGATTCCCAAAGTTACATGTTGCAATTAAAACGAAGGATCTAGATATACAACAAAGCAGAGACTATCTCCCCAATATTGGTAATGCTATTATAATAAGGAACAACAGCGCTCTCAACTTGTACAAATTTTCTTCAATTTGGAACGAATAATTGTTCATTCTCCCTACAAGTTGCTCCCAGAAGCAGATACCTCTGTACTGCAAACAGGGCAAACCTGCAGACAAAGAACCAAGTGTTATATCACAACTTTCCAGTGCAAATAACTCAAAACAATCTATTCAGGACAGAATAATTTACGAATTTTGGATGCATGTTACTATTAGATTTTGTAAATGAGACACTCTAAACTAGTAGGGAACCATAGATTTATATCATAATATATAGCAAGTAAAAAGAGAAGTTCAATAGAATGGCAGAGTATTAAAAACATGTTCTGAACGATGTGGTACAATCATCGATGCTTCAGATTCTCCAACAACCACCTGACTTGTGTTTTCTGTTGGTTGAGATGGGGTAACCTGGGCCTATAATTTTATTTGCATTTAAGGCCAAAAGGGATTCTACAAAGGAGGCAGCTAAGTGATAAAACCTTACTGACCCCTTATAATTTTCTGTTGGTTAAGTTGGTTTCTTAACAGCCAAATAACCTTCATTTTTTATAAATGGCATCCTTGAATTCTGTCATTGTTCAATTATTCTAATGCCCATTTTCTGGACTAGTGATCCTTCAAGATCTTTCACTTGTAAACTTTTTTATTCAATTTCTTATGTCATGTCCTTAATAATCAACTTTTGATCAAGGCTAAAGTTCCCTCCAAAGTTAAAGCTACTCTGCGGTTAATGAATTAATCATTTTAGTGAAGCATGCAGTACCATCTAGCCCTTAAGTGCTCAGCGCATAAATAATATGTAATGGATGAAATCAATATCTACCATACATAGTGAAATGTTTCAAAATCCACACTAATTTCTTAAATATCTCAAAGAATATCAAATGCACAGCTTTAAAAGTTTAGAAAATAAGGAGATTTGAAACATGCCAATGGGTTCCGAGAGAACTGTTAGTGTATGTTACGATATTGTAAAAGAAATAATGAATAGAAAAATCAAGACTAGCAAATAGTGAAGATATTTAACATTGGGTCTAAAGAATCTAACATAATATGCAAAACTATGCAAATTAAATGAATAGCAAGATGATATTGTTTGGGCAGAAAGGGTCTACAAAACAGACTAAATCAAAAGTGTTAGGAACTGAGAAGTGATAAAGGTTTGCGTGATAAGGATTTCATGGGTGCAACTCCCCCCACTAATAAAATAATAGTAACTAACAACTAGTAGCACTTTCCATTTTTTTAAAATGGTATTAGGAACTGGAAAACAACACCTACAAAAATTCTTGAACTTGATGCATTATCTAGCAAACTAAAGCCTTGAGGAGCATCAGATTGATACTACGATATGTTCCAAATTATATCTATGTAGCACGAATTTAGAATGAAAGCGAAAGGTATTAAGTAGGACAGAAAATGATATACAGTGCAATCCAAGTTCTACTCAAAGCATTTTAAGAACTTTACTAGCAGAACAACACTAACAACGAAAAAGAACATTTATGCATCATTTAACTGATTAAGGCATAGAAGCATTATTCAACCAGATGCAGATAAGCACGTTTAGAAAGGACCCAACAGACCGACTCAAAACTTACACTAGGAACTTGCACTAAGACACATGAATACAGCTAAATGCAAATGATTGGGAGGGGCATAGGAACACATTGTCATGAATGAACATACCTTGTTTATTTTCAACCAGTTGTTAATGCACTCAGGATGGTACAGATGCTTGCATGAAAGAACTGTCAAGGACTCATCATCCTCATAGTCTACCCGGCAAATGACACACCTAACATGGACACAAAAATCAGGCACCACAGTGTATATTGTTGTGATCACAGTTGAATATAGAAGGAGCAGTTTTCACATACGAATCATTGCTCCCAAGTTGATCACTCCCCGTCTTATAGTTGACTGAAGGTAAACAGGCAATAGTATCAGTCGAAAGACCTCTGCTCTCAGTTCCAACTACCTCACCCAGTGCCAGTAGTTCCTAAAATAATTAAAAAACATGTTTTTAAAACATGAGACAGAAACCGACAGAGAGTAGGACACACAACACAAACTTTGATATTGTTCAAATTTACCTCATACGAAAGTTCATCTGGATCAACATCCTCCCAAGCATCCTGCAGAATTAGGTCACAATAAGTACTCATAGAATTGAGTTAACTTAAGAGTAGTAAATGCGTAGCATGAGTCAATTCTACAATCCAAGCGAAGAGTATATCAATCCAGATAGATGATTATGTTATTAGAAAAAAATATTACCATAAAAATTATGAAGAGAATCTGCAAGAGAAATTTTGACTTAAAATGGAAGAAATTAAGATAATTTGTTGGTCCAAAGATTTTATTATTATTATTAATACGGGCTCAAACTTCAATTTACAATATTTTGTAATAATCTGTTTTAAAACATCAAATTGAGGTCATAGTAATATTTTATCTTCAGGTGCTTGACACGTGTCTGTAGGGAACCAGATTAATCAACAGCACACATTATTAGTGCTGCTGTTGCAGCATGGGTGGCACCCACTACGAGATACAATTATTTACAGTCTCGCACAACTTCACACATAATCTTATACATTCTCAATCATCTATTTTTTGTGCTATGTTGTGATTTTTTTTTGGTCAGGGTCGACATCAACAAGGTATATGACCAAAATACTCTATAATACATACATAAATCCTCACCACCCGAGCTTGTTTTTCGGGTTGCATTAGGCCTAAATTCTGATATAGTACTTAAGTGAATCATATATCTGCTATTGGGCTACCCACACATGTATGTTACTAGAGCCTATCCTACATCTGCTATAAGGTTGGAAACATTGCTCAAAGCTTTACTCACACAACACCACTACTCTGGTATGTTGATTGTTCACGTGTCCCTTCCTTACTCCTTTTTCAATTTCCATGAAAGTCGTCTTAGTGGGAAAAGGGTCTACGCAGCTCTCTATCTCCACCCTTCTAGTTTCTTTTTGTTTTTTTGGGTCTGAGTCCTCATTTTTTTTTTCAACCTGGCAAGCCTCTATTCTCTTGGCATTTTGATCTGACTGTTTTTCTTTTTTACTTCATTAGTCAGCCTCCCCTCACATCCTCTGCAGGCTCCAGCTATGACATCATCCACTCAGAGGCTTAAACGTAATTGATTCCTTGACAGTTGTTATTGATGTTTGTGTTAAGGTTAGGACTATGTTTCTTATATTTAATTAGGAAATGTATTTATGTGTGTAATTATTATTTTAGCATTTAAATATGTACATAGAAATTATTTAACTCATATCTAGTCTTCAGTATAGTGATTATCCCACTGTCTGCTATCCTGCTATAATAATTTTGAGGACGTCTACTTTGTGCTGTTATCCAGGATGGATCACTATGAAAGAACACATGCTTGTGCAACCCTAGTGACTCATGCTCAGCAATGCATAACTTTTGCACGAACATTAAATATCTTCTTGACCTTCATAAGGGGAACAATAAAAACGAAATACACTAGAATCACGTAGAATAAACCAATAGATTTTTCAAATCACGGTATTTGCAATAAAGATGCCTAATAAAACATCCTCAAATACAACACGGGAATCATTCGATAAAAGAGTAATGCTAGGCCCACACGTTCTGTCAAACGCTATTGAACACTTGCTTAAACATTTGGTCCACGTCGTCTTTATTAAAACATATTGTAACTGGCAACCGGCTGTCTTTTTATTAAAAAAATAAATGAAAATCTTCTAATCAACTTTGTCTTCACTGAGCGTTCTCTCAACGCCCCAAATGACCGAATCATTGTTTACAGGCATGGCGGCAACCGCCACCACCTTCAAGCTTGCCTAAATATTGGAAAGCAAAGAAGAGGAGGTTCGGTCCATTGCACTGATCATAGATTGTAGATCACAAATCTTCTAAAATTCATTAGGGTGTTGAAGCACAGAACACACGGAGAGAAATTGAGATTTGAGTGCATTTAGTCAGGTAGGTGTGTCTTTGTTGCAGAAATAAAGAGAAAGTCAAATAACCATTTTTTTAAGAAAATCAAAGAACTAGTTTTTAATACTTAAGATGAAATAATTTATTTTTAATATGTAATAAAGAACCAGCATTTTGTGCTTGGTTTGTTCATGCGGTAGTTGTGTTTGAGTAGGAGATTTAACAGCGAAGGAGATCTTTTTATTTGCTTCAATGAAGTTTGCTTCAGAAAAAGAACAGTTTAGATCTGCGACTAATCTATTTTTTAAGAAGTTTTAATAAAAACTAAAAGCTGTGTATCTAGACAGGCATAGCCGGTTAGCAAAGTAAAAGGCTTTTAAAAAGTGATGACATGGACCAATGTTTACGCAAGTGTTCAAAAGTGTTTGACAGAACGTGTGTGCATAGCATTGCTCTTCGATAAAATCTTACGTAGATTTCATCTTATAAATGAAATAAGCTAAGTGATACTAATAAAGTTTCAAAGAGAATGTTAATATTACAATAATATTTTAATAGGACCACATTATGTCTACAGCCAAATAAAATATCTACTTTAAACTATTATTTTCCTAATAACCATGAAATATTACCCTGTTACTCAAAAAATAAAAAATAAATATTCCCCTAATTATATGGTATTGACATTGAGATTTCACATCTTTCAAATGTTTGGTTTTACAAATTGCATGGGAGTGTAAATGTACAAAGATTAGTCCGTGAGTGTGTGTGCGTGAATGCACAATAACGCCAAAATAGAGACATTTACCTGAGAGTTAGCAGCATGTTCCTCCATGTCCTCGGCGTCCTCTGTAATTGAAAACGAAACTAGAGATTCTAACTATATAATTTGAAGAAAGTACGACAAAATTCCACTGAATTTACACTCACAGCAAAGAAAACTTACGATCATGTATCCCAGCAAGAGCAAGCAGTCTAGCTGCCATTTCCCTCTCTTCAGCCTCCTGTAATGCTCTTGCATAGGCTTCATCGCTTGAAAACAACTCCGGGTCAAATTCAATGACGGGATTATTCTCACGGTCTCCAACACTGGCATGATCATGGACGTCAAATGCGTCTTCATCTTCATCTTCATAATCCTCCTCATTGTCATCGCCTTCATCATCATCCTCATCATCTACATCAGTGTCGTCATGTAGATCATCAAAATCATCTCCATCGTCATGCAAATAGCTCCCACCCTCCCAACTTCCATAATCGCTTCCATCGTTATTCATTCTCAGCATCATGTACGCCCTTTCCTATTCAATTACAAAATGGAACGAAAGCTTAGATTATTTTTGAACCATAACTTTCATTCTCGGCATCATGCTTATATAGTTTTCTTGGTTTTTCAATATAAATTACATACCCACCCAGGATGCTACCAAAATAAGTTAACCATCCCGTTATACAACAACTTTCATTACTTATGTAGTATGCATTCAAATTGAAGTGCTACTTTGTGTTATAAATAAAATTCAAATTCAATAAATAAAAGGAAGCACATCACCATGTTCAGTATTTGCTTAACAGATATATAACTTAAAGCTAGGACGGGTAGAAAACATAGGGTTTAGGCAATTTAAAGCATAATTAGAGTACAGATAATTATTATTTATGATAAGAATTTGGTGTTAGTTTTAAAGTTGTTCAAAATTGAGTGAATCCTAAAAGCTTGTAATTCACTTGATTATGGTAATTTTCTCAATAAACACGAAAAATAAAATAAAGAGTGATAGAATGAGGGAACCTGCTCTTGAAGGGTTCGAGCGAGGGCGAGGTCAGCATCGACTTGGCTGAGATTAGTGAAAGGAGTTCTGGAAGGTTGTTGAGTATTGGTTTCAGATCCAGTTTGTTGTTGTTCCGCTTCGTGTTCATCGTTTTCTTCTATTTTTTCTGGTAGGTTTTCGATGCTATTCAAATTGGAATGTTCTTCTTCTTCTTCTTCGCGGATGTGATTGTTGGATTTGACTCCTCCTCCGCCTGAACCTACTTTGGCCGTGCCGTTGTTGGTGGCGGTGGTGTCGTTCTCCATTGGAATTAGGAATTAGGAAGAAGAAAAAGAGACTGAACGAATATGAATAGAGAAAAGAAAAAGAAGAATGATCGAATCGAGAATCAATTTCACGGAATATTATATATATTTATATTTATATAGGATTTATGATTATTGTTTCTGTTAAAAAAAAAAAAGATAATGGTGAACGGTGATGACCGTAAAAAAAAAGGACAAAAAGGAGAAAACGGCAACGAAATCAAAATCAATTTCAAAGAGAAAAGGTCTGCTAAAACAGTCTGGGAGTGGGGTCCTCTAATTTAGACGCTCCGATTCGAAACCACCGTTCATTTCTATAGGTCCCACGCAAGATGGACGGCCTCCTTTTACGCTTGCGGAGAAAAATGAAACTTATTGAGTTTATCAACTTAATTTCTAGAGCTTGTCAAAAAAAAAAAAAAAACTTAATTTCTAGAGACGGGATATGTAAGAATATTCCGTGAAAATACAATTAGATACAATATGTCAATATGATATCGTATTTTTAGTACACATCTCATAGTCATAAGATTTTGTCCAAAAAAAATATCTCATAGTAATAGTAATAAGAAAAGATATATATCATAATTTTTTTTTAAGAGGTTAAAATGGAATTATGTTACCCAATCAAAGTGTTCTTCATAGCACATGATGTAGCATGAAAGAACAAAGTCTCAAACATATGTACAGTATGGAAAACAACTGAAATAAAAAAAGACCGAGAAAGAAATAACATTAATTGATGTTCAACATAGTGAACGGACTAAGCCACCAATCATGGTAGTTGAAAGATAGATTTGTTATTTTCGCCTTCAACCAAAAATAAGTAAGTGACTTAATCTTATCAAGAATATGATATGTCAAACATTCTTTGTCATTGAAAATCCTGTTGTTTCTTTCTTTCCATATTTCCCACACAGTAACATACCAAATCAAATGCAAAATAAATTGTTGCACCTTATAGCAATTGCCACCAACAAAACCAAAGTGAGGTAATCTGCAGGCTCTCTATAATTTTAAAAAATTACATAATTAAATGACAAGATTGTTCTCGTAAACAATTACATATATTTTAAAAATTAATTTTGATATTTTTTTGATTTATATAATAAGAACACTAAAAATGAAACAATTTACTCACTTAGAAAAAATTGTTGATATATTTTAAAAAATTAATCTTGAGTTATGATATTTCTATTTTTTAGTGGAAATAATAGTTCTATTGTATATCCTTTAAAAAAAATAATTCTATATATATATATATATATGCAAGCTAAATAAAGATGGGATGTCCCCTCAAAAAATAATAAAGACGTGATATATATTTTTTTAAAGGATGTGATATATATTACTGTTGACCTAATGTTTTAACCTTTTAGAATTGCAGCTGCCTCACCTTTCCTTGACCTTTCTCTAAACAACACAACCGCCTCACCTACCTCCCTCCTCCTAATCCGTTCCTTTTTGGTTCAAGATGTAACCGTCGCGACCGGTGGTGCGAGGAGCGACGCTTCGTCCTCCGTACCACCTTCGAACCCCAATTAGGGTAGCTTCAAAAACCATGATAGTTGTTGCTCGGGTGGCTGTCTACAACATCTATTATTTGGTTAGTTTGTACCAGAGTTGTTTATTTCCAAGGCGAAGCAATCTCGGCGGTTGGCGTCTGATAACGTGAAATTAGATCGTTTTAAGTTGAGATTCGTGTTTGACCTCATATTTTTTTTCTCGATTTGACTGGTGTGGTGTTTATCTTACTTTTGATTCCTAATTTTAACCAAGATTTGTTGAGATCTGTAGGATTTAAAGTATACAGATTTGTATCCACTACGTCGGAGAGATGTGAAGTTCTTGTTTGGTGGCTTTTATGAAGGTCCAAGTTGTGGCGGGTGTTGACTCAATTTGGGTTGCAACACCGTGTTACAATGGATCTGGTTTGACTTAAAATGGTTGTCTTGACTTGCTGCTAGTTTGCAGGGAGTTGATGGATCTTGAATAATTATGTGTTGACAGACGATTCATACGCCAATTGAGAAGCTCAAAACACTTGTTTTGGTTAATCGTATCCCAGTCATCCTGTTTGACGTGAGACTGAGTCGTTAATGCTTGTTGCAGTTTTTGCAGGGAGTGGATGGTACGTGATCCGATTTCGTGTTGACGAATGATTCATTCGCCAAATTATAAACCCGCTCGGTACTCTCAATGTCTATCGTTTATGGTGTTCGTTTGTTAGAAGTATTTAGGGTTAGATCCATTGTGTTGTTCTTCTTTGATGTATTACCCGTTAGGGTTGATTCACATGGATTGACTGAGTTAGGTTTTATGTCCCCCCAATTTTTATGTAATTTTTTCTCTTTTTTTAATAATATATATGAGCAATTGACAAAAAATTAGAGTAGGGCACCAACTTAGCTGAGCGCCACTCTTATGTCGTTTTGCTCTTGGCTTATCAAAAAAAAAACTCTTCTAAGAAAAATGTTTAGTTTATTTAAATATTTAAATTAATAGTTGAAAAAAATTATAGTTTATCATGTTAGTTTTATTTTTAAAATATTCTAATTTCAATAAGTTAACTATAAGTATTTTAATTTAATTTAACATAGAATACTTTTAAAAAAATTTATATGTAATTTTTGTTAGGTTTCAATTTTTTATATTTTATATGGATAAAAGTCATTGTTCATATGTCTCAAAACATATATTTATAGAGGAAAAATTGAAAAGAGGGTCTGCTCTTTCTTGTACGGATTGCAATTGTTCATCAATTATGTTGTAAATAGTCATAAGATATTAAACTATGCCCTTGTATAAAGAGTTGTAATGGTTTCACTCATCATGAATCCATTAAACTGTACAATATGGATATTGAAACTGAAGTTTACTAGTTTAGACACCCGTGCCAAGCACGGGCTAGATTGTTGATTATTATATAAACATCAATTAATAGCACGTATTGTTATTGTGTTATTAATTAAACATCAATTAAATGACAAATTTATTGGTTTTATACATAATATATTAATAGCACGTATTGTTATTGTGTTATTAATTAAACATCGTATATTAATACTAACGCATGTAACACTAAAATAATAATCTTTAACGCGGAAAGATCTCACGCGGATAAATAAAATCAAGCCGATATTTTTAATATGGATATCGATAATAAATAGATTTATCCAAAAACAAAGCAAAATTGATTATGAAGATATGAGTTTTTTTTTTTGTGTTCTTCCTATATTTGGGGGGTTGGGGTCTCGAACTGATCAACCACGCATGTACAATAAATTATCTCTATCAATTAAGTAAAGCTTGCAGAAACTTAATAAATTTTTCCGTTAAAAAAAGTGAAAGCAACATTCTATATTTTTTGTCAATTGGTCTCCATACCAGATACCCTTATATATATATACCCTTCGGTCACTATTATAAACAAAAAAATAATATTTTAGATTCATTCATTAAATTATGCGTGTGGTCTATAATAAAGATCATATACATTATTAATTGAATGAATCTAAAATG
>Ga0315914_1002879_pt1 | contig 26334 bp, 17 predicted proteins | sample MpolenodulesMG_FD_203920 | JGI IMG/M metagenome (GOLD analysis project Ga0315914, IMG submission 203920) | Medicago polymorpha root nodule microbial communities from Los Angeles, California, United States - elongated nodules | ecosystem: Host-associated > Plants > Roots > Nodule | place: USA...
GTGAGAAACTCCGTCCATGTTTTTTTCTTTCTTCTTTTAATAATCATTGGATTTGGATGCGATTTGCGATTGATAACATAGTAATATAGAATTTAACCCTTTTTGCATCATGTTTTCACTTTCTTCATTCTATTTCATTACTTATGGCTGTTTGGTTTCATTTCATTTCTAAGAACATGAATAGAATGAAGAAAGTGAAAGATCTAGCTAGATTGAATATGAACTTGAGGAGAGAGACGAGAAAGAAAGAACATGAAGGAAAAGAAAGAAGAGAGAGTAGCAAGAGAGGAGAGATTCGAGAGAAGAGGAAATGGGTGGTGGTGTTCTTGAAGGTTGTATTTGAAGGAAGGGAAGAAAGGAAGAAAATGAAAGAGAGAGATGGTGGATTGAAAAAGAGAGGTGGAGACTCACGTGCCTCTTTCCTTTTCCTTTTTGTTTATTTTTTATTTTTTAATTACACAATTTATCTTTTTGCTGATTTTTTTTTTAATTTAATTTTTCATTTATTTAATTTAAAAAATGATTATATAGTTTTTTTAATTAAATAATTACACATGTGGCGTGCCACGTAGACATTGACCAGTCAAAATTGGCCAAAAGGATCAAATATAAAAATAGGCTGAATCTTAGGGGGCCAAAACTGTAGTTTTTGTACATAGGGGGTCAAAATTGCAACTTTTTGAAACTTAAGAGGGAAAGGGCACCTTAGCCCATATATAATTGTACCATATATATGCAGGCATGCACTGAAGCACATGAAAGAAGGGAGCAGTATCATAAACACAACATCAGTGAATGCATACAAAGGAAATGCAAAGCTACTGGACTATACATCTACCAAAGGTGCAATTGTGGCTTTTACAAGGGGGCTATCACTTCAGCTGGTGAGTAAGGGTATAAGGGTCAATGGAGTGGCACCTGGACCCATATGGACACCATTAATACCAGCATCTTTCAAGGAGGAAGAAACTGCTCAATTTGGTGGTCAAGTGCCTATGAAAAGAGCTGGTCAGCCTATTGAGGTTGCTCCATCCTATGTCTTTCTTGCCTCCAACCAATGTTCCTCTTATTTCACTGGACAAGTTCTTCACCCCAACGGTATTTAACATACTTAAATTTTGCATCTAATGTTTAAATTAATTATTTGAAGAAGTTTACTGATTAAGATTAACATGTTTTTCAGGTGGAACCGTGGTGAATGGTTGAAGATTCAGTGATATTATATGAATGGAGAAACAACAGTAGAGTAGTAGTGTAGTATGATACATAATGTGTAACTATCTTAGCCCCTCTGAGCTGCTAGAGATGGGGTTTGGGAGGAGTTTGTTTTTAAAGTAGAAACCTATAATATGTATTTTTGGAGAAATGTATGTAAAAGTATATGCAGATCATTATGTATTAAGATCAAAATACTTCTTGAATCGACTCTTGTTATAGAATATATATACATGGTTAACAAATTATGTTACATTTTTTCAAAAGATTACTGATCTTGATACTACAGTAAATACTAACTCTAAGTCATGATTTTGGCGTGATTATTAATTTACCTAGTCCAACTAAACTTGTGCTTATTAAATTTTATTGATAACGGTTGCACTAATAACCATATTACAATTGTCTCAGATGCGATTTAAACTCTGTTTCTTGAACTTATAAAGTTAAGTTATAATCATTGAGCTGACATTTAATGCAGAGAAAATATAACTTTGTAAACTTTGTTTTTTTTCTTTTCTCATTATTTGCTTTGTAGCAGCAATTTACACCAAGTAGTCACAAAATTGATTGCTCAAACATGCACACAAAAAATGAGTAACTAAAAGACGTCTTTTGCTCAAAACTCAAAAGTTTACCAGATTTCAAGAAACTTCTTCACTTCAATTTGAGTGTAAAAATTTGCTTACAAACTTCCCTTGCACTTATATCCTGTCAGCTTTGCTGGTTCCTGTTTTTCAATGTTATCATAGATACTCTCAACAAGCTGAAGCAAGAATTCATCTGCACCATTCCTGGCCACCAGAGAAACCGATACCGGGAGGTCATTATACATCCCTAGTGGTATGCTTACCTGCAAAGTGTTGAGAAAAAAGTCATATTTAAACAATGAAGAAATAGAAGTTTAAGTGTTTCACAAACACACATAGGAACAACCTGACAAAATCCAGAGACTCCAACAATGGACAGAAGGCTAAAAGCCCTTGCGCGAAAAATTTCCAAGTCAGATGAATTTGTTTGTAGTTTAGGTGGAGGACCTGGAACTGTGGGGATCATGAGAACACCGAAATCCTGAAATTTTCACATAAACTAGAATGAGTTGAAGACAAATAATGGTTGTTTCAAATTCTTCATAAGTAGTATGAAAGATAATTTTTTGAAGAAGGTATACTATGACTAACTTACTGATCACAATACTACTATAGTTTTTTATCGTGAAAATGGTACATAAAGGAGATTCAATGTGTGAACCTACAATCTTCATATGTAGAATTGTATTGTTAAGCATATGCGGTAGTTGCCAAAAACAAAAGGTACGGTGTAATTTTTTAATTTGACAAATGAATAGACTTATTGAAATAAATGTGTAAACTAAAAGAGACTCAAATATATACATCAAAAATGAGATTGATCTATGAAAATTAACATGCATATTAGAAATTTATTTGAAGACTAAAGAAGTGAATTTGTATCAAGAGCAATGATATGTTACAACTTGTTAAATCTGTTGTTTATCAGTATGTCTTGAGGATTCAAAAAATCTGCTTCTTTGCATGATTAAGGTCTGTGTGAGAGAAAAAGAATACCTCAAGAAGAGAACTAAGAGCATCACGCAACTCCCTTATTATAGAATGACAGATATCAATATTCTCCTCTGTTGTGAGTAGGGCATCTGATACACGTTCTGAAATTCCCGGACCTAAATCGGGTTTGACTGCATTGATCCATTCACCATGGTTATTCTTAAATTCATACCTATGTCACAAATAGTAAAAAATCAAGGACTTAAATTTAAACTAAAGGAAACATCCACAATCACTAATAAAAGTCATCTTTGCCGAAGTTAGGGATGGAGTAGTGAGCTATACCGCTGAAGCAATCGCATGGCACTTGAAAGTGCAGCCAGTGATGGAATGTTGTATACTTGGTCTGTTTTCTCTTCACTCATGAAATGCTTCAAACTCAGAACTTTGGCCTTCACATACTCACCAAGGATTTCATGCCTTAATACACTATCTGCAGTAGTGTATACAGCAACAAAAATTATTGGTAAATAAAATCGTTCCAAATACATATCAAACATCATTATGGAGATGAAACATTCAAATTTTGTTTTATAAATAACATATGATAACACTGAATTGATATTAATAGAAAAGCATATGATCAAGCATTTACCTCCATGCAACTTCTGTATTGCTTTGATGACAATCTGTGTAACTACATCGAAAGGAACACTTGAAAGCTGAAAACAATCCTCTGCAATGATAATCTGAGTAGGTCTAATGGGTGTGATGTGTGGCGATTGCAAAAGTACATGTCCAACTGCACTTAAAATCTTTGGATCCCTAGCAAACCATCCTAGATGTGAATATGAGAATAAGAATATCAATCTAGAGAATAAGGGCTCAGCAACTTGTGAAGCTACATTTTCGAAGGAAAATGCATACATTTAATATACTATTATATATGCACGTTTTAAAGCATTAGATTGAATAAAGAATCTCTCAAGCATTGTGAAGTTTAAGAGAAACAGAAAACTAACTTTTAAATTCCTCAAGAGAATATCTAAAACTGATGTCATTAGGAACAATACTTCTATGTTTTAAAATAAAATTTATGAAAAGTACTATTATATAGCTGTCAATGTTACTGTGTTTGTGTGACTGTCATTCTCCATATCCTCTAGAACAATGAATTCACCCAAAAAAAGAGATTTAAAAGAGCCACCAAAATTGCGGATTATTACCAACAGTATCAAAACTCTGTGCCATTGGAACAACTCCTGATTTGGAGATTCTGCCATGAGAAGGACGAAAACCAAATATCCCACAATACGATGCAGGAACTCTTACACTTCCTCCTGTATCAGTTCCTATGATTTTAACAAAAACTAAATATTATTAATCCCATGGAGCGGAAGAGTATCCTACATTTAAAGGAAAAACATAATACTTCCGATTATTAACCGAGTGGTGCTTAAAACAACTAATGAAATGGATGAATTGCTGACCTAGAGAGAAATCCACAAGCTTTGCACCAACTGCAACAGCAGAGCCACTAGAAGATCCTCCAGGTACTCTATCTTCTGCACAAGGATTCCGAGGCGTGCCATAGTGTATATTTTCTCCGTTTATACTGCCAGAGCAGAGTACCGTGTTATACAATTAACAGAAGTAACATTTTTAACATATGCACATGCCCAACACCAAAAGATACAACTACTCTTCGGTTCATATTTCACCGAATAAAAAATACCTACAGATAAGCTTATAAGTAAAATGAGCAAGTATAGATGTATCCACATTAGATTCAAAGGTAATCATAGTTTTAACTTAGAAATTTAAAGATTAGATACACTTTTTAGTTGCATTATTCAGAGACAGATACATTTAGAAGAGCCCGTCCTTTCAACATAACCTACTTCTTCAGTGAGAATTAGTTGTACAGCTTTCAACTTGATTTAGGCAAGCAAGTCGCAATTTATATAAGCATGACAGTGAGCATAAATCATCATTTGTTTTACATTAAATGTCATTTAGAGATAATAGATGTCCCTTAGAAAATGAAAAATAATGCTCAGTAATAAAAAATATATATAACAATGCTCAAAGAAAAACTATAAAACTTGACCATTCTTTAGACTGAGTGAAAAAATTGACAAACAGAAAAAGAAAAAAAAAAGCGAACCTGTAAGCCATTTCATCCATGACAGTTTTACCAACACAAGTGGCACCTGCACTCAGGACAGACAAAACTGTTGGAGCAGTAGACGTAGCAACCTGATGAGTCCTTGCCCAATCAGGATTTCCAAATCCAGCTACATAGCCTTTCACATCAAATCTGCTTGGAAAAAGCACACAAAAAACTTCCATCAAGTTCAAAATACATGGATTCAAAAATACACGAGTTAATGAAATATGTGAGGTCAGGAAAATTTTGATACCAAGAAACTTAAGAAAGTTATACAGCTTACTCACATGTCTTTGACTGCAAAGGTGAGTGAATTCAGAGGAAGATCAGGGGAAGAAGAAATTGGTGGTAAAATGAATTTCTCCATGAATGCTCCATAGTCTGAGGCTGTTTCCATGTCTACTGTATTAAGTTTTCAACCACCCACAGATGATAACAAACTTGCAATGATTGATTAAGGAGCTTCTCTTGTCAGTACAAATTTCACTGCCCGTGTGATTCATAAGTTTTGAGGATAGCCAAACATCGAATTTTGATTGGCCAATCCAGAAGTCAGTGACAGTCACCTTCCAATTGTTTTGTCCTTCTGTGTATCCAACAAAGATATTGCGTTTTTTTTTTTAATTTCCATATTATTCTTTATTTCATTCATTTAAACTTTTTACTCATTTGCACTATTTTAATTGCCAAACACTTGGTTTTCTACACCCTTTTAAACCAAGGCGATTATTTTATTTTGCATTTTTTACATATAATTCATTTAACTTTCCAACGGTTTCATGTCACATAGAAATATGGCTTATCTATAGTTTCTAAAGCTTAGACAATTCTCATCTCATAAACCAATTTTGTGAAGTTGAAATAAGTCCGAAAATGTTGTTAGCTAGCGGGTAAAAACTTAAAGAATCAGGCTTTTGATATTCAATAGCGGAGAAGGAATCCTCCAGCAGTCTTGTTAGAACTGAAGAACTCCATAAGATCAAGACAGTGAAAATTGTTACTACATAATAACAACTATCCATTAAAAGACTATGTTACAATTTCAAACCCTTGAATGGACAATTGTAACGTAGCTAGAGAGGATCCAAACCCTCAATATCGCTCTTTCATATATGTAAAATTTACTACTGCACCATTTGAGGAGCAATCCCATTATTCACGAATTACAGCAAACAAATGAGAAAATTAGAAAAAATTAATCTACTCATTTCCATCAGAGTCATCATCAAAAATGTACAGGTATGGAATCACAGTAGTGCGATCAACCGATTCATTTTGAGAAACATCAGTGTTTTCCCCTGGTGAGCTCCATCCTAATCGTTGAATATAAACCGCATCATAAGCTTCAATATTCAATCCTGAAGCAAGAAATAGTTGAATCTCATACACAAATCTGTCGGTTCTTGCTCCCAGAAAAGGCCTAGCTGCTTCAGAGACAGACATCATGAACTCCTCCTGTTTCTTTTCAGGTTCTTTTATGTGAGACTTCTGCTCTCTGATAGAGATTAGAGAATTAACAGTAACAAGAACATCACTTTTTTTTCATATTCATATAATGTTATACGATTATATAAACTTAAAAAGCATAAAGAAACTTTTACCTTGTCCATAATGTTTTGACCACACCAAAGATATGGTGCACAATGATGTCCACATCCTCCTCCTATAGATTAAGCAAAATGAGGTATGAATCAAGAAAAAGTAGTATTCATGGTTAACAAATCGAGATCCATATTGTGGATCAAATCTTATCATGAATTGTAAGATACATTACTAATGAAAATATGATATTTTTAGTAAAAACAAGTGACATAGCTAAATTGTAAGCTTACATATCATATACAAATCTCAACAATTTAAGATTCAAGTCATAAATCAAATGACAAATGAAAAGTCATTGACTATACAAGGTCAACAACAACAAAAACAGTGGCAGATTACAGTAAACTAGTTTTTGGTAGTGATTCATTGTAATGAATCGAGATTTATCAGGATTCAATATGAGATTGGATTCAATTTTGTATCAAAAGATACTAATAACCTTGGTACTCGGTGTAGTCAAGGTCGAATGCCGGGTCATCAGATTGTATGATCTTACGTGCCACGGCTCCTCAACCGTGCTGCAATTTCACAAAGGTTTGTTTTTGCAGGTTTTGTGGTCAGGATAGAGAGTTTGCTACCAGGATCGTGTAAAAGAAACGAGTTGGGCTGGCCATTGGAGTTGTTTCTGTGCAATATGTCTTTATTTTTTTTAAACGAAATAAATTTCATTAATTGAAAATCTAAATAGAGTACAAACTTTGAATCTGAACAGGGACTTCTTCTATCCAAACTCTATTGGGCTCTGAATGTGCCAATTGGGCCAAACAGTGAGCAACACTATTACCCAGCCTATGGGTACGTCTAAAGACACATAGATCAAAATGAGACATAAGAGAGATAATTTCTCTGATAATAAGACCCATATACGATCTGTTCCTATTCTCTTTGCTCTTCAGCATACCAACCAAGTGTTCACTGTCTGATTCAAATTCCATGTGCCTGAAGCCACAATCACGAGCCAGCTTGACTGAATTTAGCAGCGCTAATCTTTTGAGCTGCTTATAAGTTATTTTGTTCATGTATTATAATTTTTAGGTGTGTGATACGACCCTATCTTACGAATCGTGCTTCGACCCTCGTGTTTATGATCTTTCAACAGCCTACTGCTCCTACTTAAAATCACATGTTTGACTGCATTGGTGGTACTAGTTATGAAGAAGAAGAAAATGCAATCACTAATAATTAGGCACACGCATACAGTAGTACCCAAGAAAATGCAACATAATGTAAATCCGCATAGTTAGGATGTGAACAATTTACAGTGACATGAAAGCAAATAACTAAGAAGTCACTAATCTGGCAAATGAACTGACCTGGGTAAGAGACTGAATTTCCCTTGTTAACCAAGTTTGAAGCCAGTTGTTTGGCTGATTATACTTGCGAGATTTCCAATATTGTGATACATTGAATATGTCTTCCACGCAACCTACTCAGACAAAGGTAAAAATAAAGCATACAGTTAAAAGTATATAAAATATTCCATACAAATCAAATGACGCAGACACTGGTAAGAAATTAGCTAAATTAAATGAAAGGTGGTAGAGTAGAAAACCTTGTTGAGTATAATAGCATTGTAATCTATATCTGTGTGCTCTTGACAAAACAAAACTGCAAGGACAAATATAAGTGCAAATTATAAAATGATACTAATAATTTGTACTAAATAGTTTATAAAATAAAAGTAAGTGATAGTGAAACAAACCAATCATCTTGAAGATTGGTATTTATATAATGGCGTTGAAAGCAAGTTCCATCAACTCCATGTATGATAGAAAAATTATCTGTCTGCATAATCATAGAGATTAGTATGAGAAATAAATGAAATTATTCTTATTATTATAAGGTATCGAGTAATGAGAGAGAGAGAGAGAGAGAGAGAGAGAGAGAGAAATAAGCAAACCTTACAAAGGGGGCATTTAACAGAAGAAGATGGAGGAGTAGTATGGTGGTGTTTTCCAGAAACAACTTTGATCCAACGTAAAATGCAATTGAAGCAAAATTGATGTAAACAGTGATCGAGATAGGAAAGTTGAATGAAGGGTCCAAGGCAAATTGGGCAGATGGAATCATGCGAATTGGGAGCCGATGCTTTATCTTCCATCGCTCTAATCCAAACCTGCAAATAACAATTATCTTGCCCTGTGTCACTGGGGAATCGTCAATTATTTCACTTCAAATCATATATCGCGCATTTTCTTTTACTTTTAACAGGAGGAAGAACCCCTCTACCCAAATTAATATATTTATTTATTTTTTCGGTATTATTCTAAATTTTAGAGATTAAAACTGCATTTTATTTATCTCTCACAAAAATATTTTTTATTTTAGGCATAGATTTCAATTTAAATTTAAAATTATTTTTAAAAAAATTTGGGTTGTTAAGTGTAATTTTGTCTAGAAAAATATACAATTAAAAAATAGTTAATTAGTAATTTACTTTTGTATTGTCCAGCCGTATAATGGTATAAATATATAGGGGCCAAACAAGAAGATGATGAATAGTGAAAAAATTACTATTTAATTTTACTTTTTTTTTTTTTTTGAAGAATATAGTGGCTAGAAATATACACGTGCATTCTATATTGTTGAGGTGAATAAATGGAGATTCTGAGTTTCGAACTCCGACCATTGCATATCGCAATATACTTATCAAATGGCACAAGTTAGCTAAGGAGATCAGTGGAACTTCATTTGCACTCTAAGAATGTGGGAAACACACGGATAGTTATTAAGGTTGGTTTAGTAAAAATGTCATCCTGAATATTTTATTCTTGGTCATTTAACAACTGTTTGTATTAAAAAAAAAAAAAAAAAGGATCAATGTAGTTATTTGACCGAGAGGAGTTCTACCAAGACCTCAAGAGTATATATTGTAGTCATTTTCTCTTGAACATTCACAGAAGGAGGAGAGGGCAGCCTAAGCTAGTTTTCATTTTGAACTAATCGGTTTACTTTTAACATGAGGGTGATAAATTTATATAGCAATCAAATTTCTTAAGAGGCACAACAAAGTAGGCAATCAGAGAAAAAAAGGAATTCAGTAGTACCCAATTCCTCACTACACCTAACCTAACATTAGTCTGCAAACTAGTAAACACTTAACAAAACCAAAACCCACCACGCCACAATGCACGCCTCAGACCCATGGGAAGCAATAGCAATAAAACCAGAAGTCCACAGAAATTGTTCCATCACCCAATGACCCCACATCCATTCAGGGAGGACTAAACTATATGCAAAAAACCTGCTAAATGACATACAAACACAGTGCAGCCAACTAAATCCAATTGCAACCCAGCAACAAACATAACAAGATACTAACACAAGCCTGGTGCCAACAAATGACATGAGACGTGAATGACAAACTAGAACTCAATAGAAACCGCGATCACCTCCAAAAAACAATTCTTATATGGTCCAAGTTTGCGACCATAGCATTTGCTTAGTCATACAAGTTATACTGATGTAACATAAATGTGGCCTTAAGTACAGCAAATCAAACCAATATGATATTTTCTATTTAAAACCATGCCAAGTAGTTAGTTTATTAACTTGACATTTCCCTAAATAAACTGCTAAGCTCATCACAAACAGAATTTACACAGTCGATAGAGTGTTGAATTTTAACCGGTACCAGGGTCAAGAATAGGAAGCCTGCAATGATAGCTGATTGATTTATCAGTCTGACGGGTACCGGGGATGAAGAATTGGAATATCACTGTCAAACAACTGCCCTGGGGAGCAATCCCATAGAAAGCACAATCTGGTTTGGCCAAGTGACACTGCAGACTCTTCGCAAAGTGCTTCACACTCACCTGCACTGATTGAGCATCTCCTCTCAAAATTGACCTTGAGGACCGCGTCTGAGCACTGAGATTTTGATCCTCAGCCGGGGCATTTGCTTGCTCTCCGATCACCAACAGCTTTCGAAACTCAGCTCCAAGGCTGATCAATGTGGTTGAAACCTGCACTGTCAAATCCCCGTACTTACTTATGGACACATTCACTGCATCACCCACATGTTTCATCCGATCCACTAAGTTAAGCAACTGATTCAAATCAGGCACCTGTATTGGAAGTGAAAATTAACTGAGCAAAATAACTGAATAATTATACTAACAACTATAGCTAACTGTAAAAACCTGAAACAATTTGCTGCTAGTGGCTAACTCGGTATATCCAAAAAATATCTAACAAGCAATCAATGCTCACTCAGAAAACAAACTAACTACTAGCTGTAACTACTAGCTAGCAAATAAATCCCTTAGCAGTTGTTAAACCTTTAGCCATCTGACCATATCCATAATCATTTCACTCTTCTTTCAGCTACTCTAGTCTGTTGAGGACTGTATTTGGTATTCCGTTAGTATTGAATTCCATGCTAAAAAAAGTCTGCAGGGGGAAAGATATTCTTTGTCTCGGTTTATTTGTAGTGCTACGATCTTTCAACTACTTTTCTTCTGCAAATATCTCGAAACATCACATTCTTCCAATTTCTATTCCTTTTTTAAGTAACTTGAAGTTTCAGACTCGGCAACACTTATTGAAGTTTTGATGATTATTTTTCTAAAAGCAACTTTAATGCAAAAATCAATGTAAATTTTTCAGTTCAATATAAAATTGGATGTAAATTACAATTCTCAAAATCAGATTTGATCTATGTAACACCAACATTTCAAATTGAAGGTGTTTATGAGTAACCAACACATGCCAGTTTTCGACAACCGATAGGGACATGCGTAATTACATACGACCACTTTTCTGAAATTATTACTCGTGTCTACATATCAATGTTGGCATCGTATCTAACTTTCATGTCTCTGTCACTGCTTCTTCATGGCATTAGATAGAGGCATAATCAGTTCTTACACTTTCTATCATGATAGCAAACACATAATTAGGGCATGTGTGGAGTCCAAACTTCAAACATCCTACATCTGTCGTTTGTCCCGATTGAACTCTATAGCTATGTATCACCGACACTTCAAATTTGAAGGTATGTTTGGCACGCGTCAGTGTAGGACATCGACACGACACATATACACGAGATTGAGATTTCATTTAATGATTTCCTTTTTATCAAATTATCACCAGTGTCCGTATCAAACTATATCAGTACTGAATTTCAAATCGACTAATTTCAATAAACATTTGCAAAACCAAAACACAACATAAATCAGACCTAATTGAAAATCAAACTCCAAAAAACAATGACTTAATTATGATGATTACCTGAATAAGCGTTTGAGGAATATCCTGAGCCATATCAAGCGCATTCTGAAGTTCAACAACCTGAGCCCTAGACAAAGGTTTAGAAATAGGAATATCTTGAATAACAGCAGATTTAAAACCACGCGTTTCAAAAGTCAAAAACGGCATCGCAACAGTACAATTCTGATTAACTTTCTTAACAAGCTTAATCTGAAGACGATTAGGAACAACAGCAGAATAATCAGAACAAACCGCAACAGAACTACGAAGAGCGCGAAGAAGAAGAGAGAGATCAATCAGAAAAGCGATGCGGTCGTCGTTTTGAGAAGAGATTTTGAAATCGTCGAAGAGGAGTTGGTTGGTGAATTGTGCAATGGATTGGATTCCATCGCCGTTGAGGAGGTTGTGGAGGAAGAGTGTGTGGGTTTTTGTGAAGTAGAGGTGGCAGGTTTTTGAGGTTTTTTCTAGAGATGGGATGAACCGTTTTTCAAGTAGGTTTACGCCGGTTTCCGTCATGAACGCTTTGAACTTCATTGTGTGATGGTGGGGATTTTGAGATTTTGTGAGACGAAATGGTGTTGGTGTTGTGATTCGTCTGATTTGGGTTTTGAGAGAGGGAAACTCAATTTTTTGGCTCCCTTTTTTCGTGATGTTAAAAAGAAGGGAAAAAGAGTGAGGGCATATTTGGTAATAATTACAAGATGCTTGCCCAAATTAATAGATAATAAACTAGACTCTTGACCGACGAGACAGCTCGTGCGGGTCTGTTATAGACTATTGATCAATATATTTTGATTACAATCAACTCAAGCAAATCAAAAAATAAACCATTCTAGAATATCATGTATCATTGATCAATGTGACATATACATGGATTTTTTATAAGAAAGTCAAACAGTTAAACAAAAAATCAAAGTACATTTTGAAAATTTTCTTTGTAAACTACATTAGATGTGACATAGCTATCTTCCCCTTCATCATCAATAATCAATATCTTTAAGTATTTCCTTGATGTAATTCTTGACAATGCAACATATAGCTGCCCATGTGAAAAAATTGGTTGAGGCAAATACAGACCTTTGACTGTCATGGATGCGCTTAAAAAGAGCCCAAGATATTAAATGTTCTCTACTAAGCTTTTGTATGCAGGTGCGCTAACTTGAGACAATGGCCAAACATACCAAACGATATTACCAATTTATAGGAATGACATTAGGTTCTTAGTTGGCGTGAACATAACATGCAGAAACACAAAAAAATCAAGAATTAAACGATGTCTCCTAGCTGTAAGTCTCAAAGGTGTGCAGCTAAACACTTTAAGCAACTAAACACTTCTAGAGCCATGCGTCTTGCACGTTTTTTCATGTTTGCATTTATTATTGGTGTGACTCTACGTAGCAAAAAACGTGCAAAATTAAATTGGTAAAGGCAATGTTAAGTACTAGTTAGTTGCTCATTAATGTGATGATTTAGGAGAAAAATGTCTTCTTATTCAAGGTTAAATTTGTCATTTTGGAGTGCTAGGACTGCATTAGGGTTACGGATTTAGGGAAATCAGACCACCTTGAATTTATATTAAGTAAGATTAATCAATAATAATTTATTGGGTTAACAGGTCTTTACCCCCTTGTAATATAGGTCACTTTTCGTTTCTCCCCTAAAAAAATTTTGTCAGATTTCATCCTTGTAAAAAAAATTTGTTTTAGAATACCTCCTAGGCCTGTTGACTGTGCATTTTTGTTGACGTGGCGCCCTGACTATATAATTTTTTGATTTTTTTATTAGGTACATGTGGCATTTCTATTTTATTTTTTTTAAAACGAAAAAAAACTTAAAAAATTCTAGAAAAATTAATAAAATTGAAAAAAATTAAAAATACCGAAATATTTAAATATTATATGGAAAAAATAAAAATTAAAAATGATTAAAAAAATTTGATAAAATGAAAAATAATGAAAAAAATCTGGAAATATTTAAAAAATTGTGGAAAAGATTAATATATATTGAAATTTACGAAATTTTTATTCCAGAATATCATACTTAAAAAAACAAAACTTTCGAAAAAAGATTAACCATATTTAAAAAAACTAAATTTTCGAAAAAAATTATGGAAAAGATTAAAATAAAACTTCTTACTTTTGAAAAAAAAAAAATGAATTTTTTCCATTTTTCCGGTATTGAAAAAAATCTGGAAATATGATTTTTTTTCTAAATATTTTAATTTTTAGAAAATTTCTGTATTAATTTTTCATTTTTTTATTTTTATTAATTTTTTCATAATTTTTATAAAAAAAAGCACAAATGTCACGTGTACCTAATAAAAAAACAAAAAATTATACAGTCAGCGCGCCACGTCATCAGAAAAAGGTGACACGTCATGCCACATCAACAAAATGCACAGTCAGCAGGCCTAGGAGGGGGTATTCTAAAACACAAAAAAAAATTACAAGAACGAAATCTGACAAAAAAATTTACAGGGGGAAAACCAAAAGTGACCTAAATTATAGAGGTAAAGGCCTATTAACCCTAATTTCTTTCTATAATATTGTCCTACAATTTTAGAGGTTAAAATTGCATTTCATTATAATTCAGTAACTTAGTTTTATTTTATTTTTCGATATTGATCTAATGGGTAACACGTATTTAAATAAACATACAGAAAAAAAATACGATGATTCGAGTTGAAACTAAAATTCTACATAAAATATTTTCACTATCAAACCACTATATTATGATAATGTTGCATGTATATTGGTCAAGGAGCTCTTTATATTTAATGTCATGTTTATTTTTATGTTATGTCCAAATCTTTTACACTTAATATTTTTTACAGATACTCAATATATTTTAATAAATAATATATAAAATATATATTAAATTGATAAATTTAAATTACCAAATTTTACTATAATTAAGAATATTCGTTTATGTCCTTTTATATTTATAAGTTAGATGGACAGCTAATTTTTTTCAAATATTTTAATTAATTTATCAGCTATAAGTTATCAGTCATCAGTCACCAGTTATCGATTATTTTTTACCAAACGGAATCTACATCTAATGCATATGGTAGCATTTTTTTTAGCAAGCCAAAATCGAATATAGATTACATCAAACAAGCAGTCTCAATAGCATAAGGTGTGCCAAAGAAACTACCAAAGATACACAAAGTCAGACTATCAAAGCCAAAAATAACAAAACAATTAGCTGATGCCCAGACAAGTAAAAGGGCTCAACCACCAACTAGTAGTCTCAAAAACAAACGTGGCATTTTTAGCTTTCAGACACCGAAGGGACAACGCTGTGACTAGGGTTGGGAATAGGTTAGGCGACCTACAGGGGCCTACGGCCTGGCCAATTTATTAAAAAGGCTAGGCTTAAGCTTTTGAAAAAACCTATTTAAGTAAATAGGTCAGGAAAAGCCTATGAAGCCTAATAGGGCGGCTTGTTTATGCATGTTATTAAAATTTATTTATTATTCATAATAAAATATAATTTATATTAAACATAAAAATAAAGAAACAATTCAAATAATGGAATTTTTAAATAGGTTTTAAGGCCTTATAGTGATAGACAAGCCTTACAATGAAATAGGCTTTAAGGCCAATTTAGCCTATTTAAAAGTAGATAAAATGGAATGTTTAAGACTTTAATAATATGTAGGCCTGTAAATAGGCTTTCAGGCTAGGCCAAACTTTTAAATAGGCCAGGCAAGGCCAAAAAAATAGGCTTATGAAAGGTCATAGGCCAGGCTCTTGTTTGCTAAAATTTCATAGGTGATAAGTGCCAGCAAGTAGTTAATTTCATGTTACATTTAAGGCACTTCTGTTACTTGTTTCACAAGTTATCTAGGGAAAAGCCGAGAGAAAAGTGATAATTGCCCTATTACGCTTTATTTATCTTACTCTACCCATTTGTGCAGGAACTGAACTCAAGACACCAAACAAAGAAGTAAAACAAAGAAAAAGTGCAAAGGTTAGCTCGCAATGGCGAGTGGAAGGGGAGTAAACTCGTCAGGGCAAGTAAAAGGCGAGTAGATGGCGAGGAGTTCCAGAGAGCAAATGTTCAGAGTTTGCCATGGCAAACAAATCTACTCGTTAGGCGAGCTAAGGCGGCCAAATCTCCTCAGAGCTTACGTGGCAGAAACCCACTGGTGAAGGAACCACTACTCGCCATGGCAAGCGTTTCTACTCGGGAGGCGAGTTGAGACAGAACAGACCATATAAAAGCCCATTTGTTATATCATATCATAACAGAGATTATTACTAGGACACTTTAGGGAGAGAAAACAGGGGAAAATCAGAGAGAACCTTAGGAGCAAGGAGCACAAGGATTGAAGGGATTTCCAAGATCACTGAGACATCATGGCTTGCTCATTTCATCTCTTCTTTTCTCCTTGTAAGGTTACCATCACAATGTGTAACTAAACTCTTTTGTTGGGATTAAATGTAATCAACTTTATTAATATGTATTCCCTTTGATTATGATGTTGTTTGATCTTAGTTATCTTTTGATGTTGAGGTTGTTCTTGTTTTTCATTTTAATCTTATGGATTTGAATTGTTATTGAAAAATACCGTTTGAATCTAAGTTAGAATAATCCTCTATCAAATCTTTTGTTCTAGACATGGAATTTAGGTTTTGATAATCATTTTAACTATTGGAATCCAAAGCTTTTGTATCATTGAATAGTTTGGGAAATCAATTATACAACGATACAATCGACTATTGAATCGTTTAGTAGTTTGGGAAATCGACGATTGAACGACTCAATAGAACTCACAGCATCATTTGGACACGAATGATGTTGCCGAGCAATATGTGATAATATCAACTGATAATTAGAATCCACAACACTAATCTAAGAATACGTATGAGTAGGTTGATGCAGTTTAATCCCAGCATAGTTATTTCACTGTTAACTCTCATATCTTTTACAAATCCGTAGTATTATAGTTCATGAAACAAAACAATCTTGAAACCTTAACTCAGAACGATATCGATTGTTGAACGACTTAGAATATCGCACCAGTCCCTGTGGAGACGCTAACAAAAATACTTAACTTTGATACTACATCAGAAGGCCAGACTCAGGGCTATCAAAGTCTGGTCTGGCCTAGTCCCAACCCGAGCTATGACCTTACCCAACAACTTGGGAATAGGGGCAACATAATTATTAAACATGTGTTATTTCGCTCATTCCACACAACCCAGGCAGAAAGAAGCCATATCAGCTGAAGAAATGAGCACCTGGCTTTTCCACCACCTGTTGCATGAATAAACTGAATAAAATGATCAGAAATAATATTATAGTCCACCCCCGAGAAACCAATCCAGTTCCGCACCAACGACCATAAAGCTGCAAAAGTAGTGCACGATAAAAATAGATGTTGCGCCATTTCCACAGAACCGCAACCAGACACACAGACAACCACCAAAAACAATGACACCTTTAGACACCAAATTTGATTTGGTAGGTAATCTATCATGTAGAAGCCTCCACAAAAAAAACTAATACCTTCAAAGGTACTTGTTGATGGCAAACTAAATCCGTTGTTGAAGCCACGCGCGAGATGTAACGTCCCGGATTTTCATCCAACACATTAATTAAAATTATTCATTTCTTTAGAAGATATAAGACTATACATTTTTTTTAACAAATTGTTTGAACAAAACTAATAGAAAGATAAAATATTAAAAATAATCAATAGAAAATTACTCCTTAATAATAGAGTAAAAAAAATGTTTTAAAATCTACGATTACAAATTAATAAAAACTAGTCTTCATTCTCATTGAAAACCCCAATTTTGTCCCTGTAAGCGTTTTATCACACATCAAGCTTCATATTTTATCTTTGGTACCTACAACATTATATTAATGTAAGGGTCAAATTACTTATCCAAATTGGTTCATACTCAAAGCACAAGAAACAATGTTCTAAATTAGATGGTATAAAATCTTCTCGATTAAAAAGAAATAAAAATACATTCAAGCCATATTTTAAGAAAAGAACTCAAAGGAAATTATGCAAAGATGCATGCTATGCTCTTAAGTACTACATGATCCGGATATAAACAAGCCACAAAGGCTAACGAGCCACAAAGGCTATGCAAATGTCATGATAATGAAACAAGTCACAAAGGCTATGCATATGTCATGCCATGATGATTAATTTTCAAAAATATATAATCTAGCCACTTAGGCAAAAACAAAATAGAACCCAGCCACTAAGGCAATCACGCAACTAAATCATAAACAAATTACATCTTTTTATTCTCAAACATCACAAAGCAAATAAAACATAATAGAAATCGACATCACCTTCTCATATATAAATTTCATAAATAAATCCAAACTTTAATAAATATATTTATCTTTTAATTATTATCATTATTTTTATCTTCTCTCAAACGACAAGAATTTCTACTACTATTTCGTAACAAGGTACTAGCACTTAGTAAGAACGTATGGGGAAAAAGCCTTACCTGAGGCGCTTTCATTCCAAACAAGAAGACCCTAAGATTGAGTCCAAACCAAAACACACGAGCAAGCTTTGATATTCTTAAGACTTTGCACAAAGGTGAAGTAACAAGAATATGTGGCTGATGATTGTTAGGTGCGGGAGAGGATAATTTATTTTTCTTTCTATTTTGTTGTTTGGTACAATACGAAAACTAGGGCTTTTGGTTCTTTTGTGGCATGACTGAATTTGGCAGCATGGAATGTCTTAAAAAGAATGTAAAGATCGTTGCTGAAGGTACATGAAAAAAACGCTATAATCTTAAAGGGAAATAATAGGCACACTGATGAATAATTAAGATGGAATATTATTTCCTTTATGACCAAAAGCATGGGATTAAAAGCAGGGGTTACGAGGGTCAATATTTCATCGCTTGATGAGGCAAGGAAAATGAAATGCATTCACTAACTCTTCATGGATCATGAAAGAAATTAAGTGGAAGGATATTGGTAAACTTTGACTAGAAAGAAGGAATTAAGAGAATTTAAGGACAACGAAGTTTTCCTATTTTCTTGTTCTAGACATTTCTCATATCATAACTTACTAATATAATAGCCCCAAAATTTAATTAAGAAGAATAGTGTAGCAACAACCATTCACGTTCCTATTCCTAATTCACCAATGAATAAATACAAATTATATAACTATTGCTTCGTTAGTGAAATAAAATGATAGAATAACTCATAAAAATTATAATATTCTTACTCCAAGTTGCTTGAAAATAAATAGATAAATAAAATGACTAGGATAAAACTCCAAATGACAAAAGGAGAGTACTGCGTTTTTCTTAAATTCTCTACTCATGAAATAAGTTGTTGAATAAATCATGAATTAACAAAATGACTAAAATGACATATATAATGTTTATAAAATATCGGGGTCTTACATTATTACCCCCTTAAAAATAGTTTCGTCCTCGAAACTAGAAAGTTTAAAAAGATTAGGGTCGAGATCCTTGATTAAATAAAAACACTAGATAGTAAAAATAATTTTATAAAAGATGAAGTTAAAATATGCTAACACATAAATAGGGTAAAATGTTTATCTATATATTAAAAGAAAATTCAAGGGTCTTACATTATATCCACCAAAATAAATTTGTTTCGTTCTCGAAACTAGACACTAGCAAAAATACTAATATAGAGCTTTCAAAAATATCTTGCGAAAATCATTTAACATCTTTTTTTTTAAATACTTTGGGGTCAAAAATATTTTTAAATACTTTTCAAAAGATTAAAATTTTATGTAAAATAATCCTTCAAATCGATAACCAGATAAAAAGAAATAAATACTAAAAAATATTTCAAAAAAATAAATAAATGAATAAATAAATAAACAACTCAACTTTTCCACTGCGCACTTTGATGTCAAACAAATTCATCTACTAAACTCATAAACTTCGGGCAAAAACCAACAAAATAAAAATAAAATCATGAATTGCACAAACTAGATATTTTACATGGGTAAAATATTTGAATATCAAAATTAGCGAAAATAAAACAATTTAATACAAATATAGAATAAAATACTATTAGAGCATTCATGTTTTGTATCACCCTTTTTCAGAAATAAAAGAAAAAATCAAAATATTTACAAGTCAAATTTTAATAGAGATATTTTCGTAGGAACTATATTACTACATTTTTCTTGGGAATTATTACATCAACATTCCCTTAGAATTTAATTATTAGAAAATCATCATAAAAAAAAATTCAAAAAAAGTTATAACACAAAAATTACTCAACACATATTTCACACAAGAATATAGCTTCTAACTTATAATCATTAAAATTGCTTCCCTTAAATAAAGATTTTAAAAATAAAAATCATTGTTCTGCCAAAAAGTATTTCCTTTAAGTTTCATAATAACCACGACTTACTCCTTTTAAAACAACAAGAAAACAACCAAAAATCATCTCACAATAATCAAGCAAAGAATATCATACACCATAAAAAGTCAACCACAAAGAATCACACACATAATCATCCACTAAAAGAATGATATGCACGGAAATCAAACAAGCACAAATTGATATTGTACTTTGTCAAGTAGCTGCACTAAAGAGCATTCTTTCTGTTTAAATAATCTTGCATTTCTTTCATTCCATAAAACTCAAAAATATTTAATAAGTATGAAAATCATTTTTATTTTATCGATGGAAAGACGGACATTAACATGTACGTCCATCGATTTTTCTACTATAAACATTAAAATAATACCACAACGGCACAACCTTTATTAAGTTTTCAATCCGTTCAAATTAATTTGTTTTAAATACCAATAATTTGTTTTAAATACCAATAATAAACTTCTTTTCATACGCTTAATTTTATTTTGTTTTATTTGCCAAATAATTCTCGATGCATTAATGAATTTTCCTCTAAGTTTGCGAAATGTCCACAAGTCTTTTTCTTTGATTGGTTATAAGTAGAGGTCGTTTGTTCCAATTGGATAGTCCAATCAAACTTAGCATATACCAAGAGAGAAACAATATTTGCATAAAGAACTATGGCGGCAAAGAGTGAGATGAAAAAAGTTGCTTCGGTTATGGTCATGATTTTGGCAATAGTTGTGTTTATTTTTGAACAAGTTGATGGTTCTCCTGCATGTGACAGAAACAATGGTCTCATTTGTCTTGCCAAATGTCTTATATCAGAATGCCAAATTTTTTTGGAAGATTTTCCTTTGTACTTGAAGTGTGTTGGTGATTGTGGATCGAAGTGTCGCTACTAGCCGCATATGGCTGTAGTTGTGCTTATTCCAAATCTAATCTAATAATGTTAGTATCGGTATGCTCATACTCTCCCACTTTTTTTTTATATTGATTGATAATGATTGATTCATCGATATCAAGCTTATGGAAGTATCGAGTTAAGTAATAATTATTTTTCTTACATGATTTGTTTATTCGTGATATTAATGCAGTCGTGGATTCATGCTCAGACAGAAAGTTTTAAGAACAAATAGTATACGTTTGTTTCTACATTCATGTAATAAGTAAACTATTTTTTGATCGATGTAATGAGTAAACTATTGTTCTTAATATAATTTGACATTATGATCGTCGTTTGTTTTTAATATAATATTAGTATTTTTCTTCTTCAATTTTTAAATCTGTATTTCAGTATTTGTAATCACGTTAACATATAGTTTTGTAGGAGAACGAAACTATAATTTAATAAAGATATCTCATCCGAAACAATGTAATGATAATTGCTCTTCTTCTAATATAAAATGTTCACTCCCAATCAAACTTCCCAAAATACGCCAGCGTAAATTAACTCACGCGGATGTATAACTCAGCGTAATTTAAGTCACGCTCAACGCATGACTTAAGTCAACTTTAGTTAACTCACGCTGGGTTCTGTTATAAGAACATAACAACTTCCTAGATTTTTCAAAACTCCATTTGCAGCTTTGATCTTCATTGTTGCGATTTTCTCCAATTAAACACAAATTAAAATCACAAAATCAAGTAAGAGCTTATTATAATATTGGATTGGCTTTTTTTTATTATTGTTAGATTTTTTTGAATAAATTGTCACATATTTAGGTTTTGTTGATTTTATGATGTTTATGATTTGATTGAATTGTTTGATGTTGATTAGAGTTGATATGACTGTTGCATACCATATAACCTGTAAAATCGATCGCCGCTTATTCCCGATTCCGATAATGAAGCTAAACTGGTGAAAATGATCAGGCACAGAAAAAGGGGTGGTCACTGAGACACCAATCCAACTGTATATCAAATGCCAAACTGAACCAAAGATAGTACAATGTAAAAATAAATGAGGAGATGATTCGACAAGGTCACACCCTGCCACACACGTCCTAGAATCATAGTTAATAACACCTCGCTGGAGAAGATTGTCCTTTGTCGGCAACCTATCCCGAAACAACCGCCAAGCGAACAACACCACCTTGAGAGGCACATCCTTATGCCAAAGCGAAGAAGCATCAACTGGTAGATCAACCTGTGGTTGTATACTACGAACAGTGAAGGTGTTAGAGTTCTCCAAAGTCCAAAGCCAATTATCTTCCTTATTGACCTGCAGTGTAACATTAGCAAGCAGTAAAATGAGTTCCCCCACCATCTCCTCATCCCACACGAACAACCTCCTCTTCCACCTCCATGCCTCTCCACCCTCCCCCCACCCTAACTGCGACTTTCTAACACCGACTCCCCTTTAAACGCTGACAATTCAAATAACCTGCTAAACCTGACACTAAAAGACACCCTACCACACCACACGTCGGATCAAAAAAGAGTTTTCCTACCGTTCCCAACCCCTCGAGTCACATGATCGGTGAACCAACTCTCCCTACTCAACCTATGCACCACATGCCACCACTCAGAAGCCTGACGGCCTCCTCCTCTCAGCTGCCCCTCGTCTATGCCATACCGCGCCGACAACACCCTAAACCATAAACTATCTCTATCCTCCAATAACCGCCAACACCATTTCCCTAGAAGAGCTACATTAAACTCCTTAATTCTCCTTACCCCCAAACCACCAACCTCTTTACTCCTACAAATAGACTTTCAGTCCACCCATGATATTTTCCTGTGGTCAGCACTCCCCCCCAAAAAAAACAGTTAAATAAAGATTCAATAGAGGAGATGATACCTGTTGGAGCTTTGAAGAAAGAAAGTGCATAAACAGGCAGAGATGACAGGACAGATTTCAATAAGATCAGACGACCGTTGATAGAGAGATGATTCGAACTCCAACCCGACAGTTTAGATTTAATACGGTTCAGCAACGGTTCCCAAAAAGACAAGCGACTAGAAGTACTACCAATAGGCATCACCAGATACACGAAAAAAGGTTGTTACCTGATGTTTATTCAAAATTTTGAGGTTTAAAGTCCTTACCTGAGATGTTTGACCCTTGAATCAGCCATCGGTGGGTTGAAAACATTTATGTCAACCCACTTCCATTGGGATGAATTTGCAAGACTATAATTGGCTATAAATAGCATTTTCCTTTGTATCGGTGCTATTAAAGTGTTTTTATTCTTGCTCAATATAAAAAAATGTGTAGGTTTTATATCTTGCACCGCTGGTGGAAGTCAACTTAAACGTTTGAGAAAGACTGGATAGATATTTTCGTCCTTAAATTTGTATGCATCAGTCAATTTCATCAATTTTTCGAAATAGCCAATATGTCGTTAAATTTTATAAATGTCAATCAATTTAATCCCTTCGTCAAGTCTTGCCGTTAGCGGTGCTGACGTGTCATGTTAAACGCTGGCGTGGAGTTTTAAGTCAGCTTTCACGTGTACAAGGATGAATTTGATCGAGAAAAAAAATTTCAACTCTTTTTTCTTTGACATTTTTTTTAAACGAAAGTCATTAAAAAAAATTATATTATCAAATCGATCATTGAATTTTTCATCAAAAATCAAGTTGGTCTTTGAATTATTTTATTTATCTATCAATTTGATCCGTGGTACTGTTGAATAAATCCTAAAAACTAAAAGAGTATTTGTAGCAAGCTATGATCTCCATCGACCATGAAAACGGTAAGAAATCTACTCTTGCTCCTACACGACGGAAACAATATCTTCCTATGTAAATCTAGCAAATCACATTATCACAAGGCATGAACTGTAGGAATTTTTGATTGATTAATTATTTATTTTAACGTGTTATTATATTTATTATTAATTTTATTAATTATTATAATCATCAGTTTTCCTTTTGAGTAAGTAACTTGCACGTTTCTATTTCTATTCCAACTTCATGTACGTATGTTATGGTTGCTATTTACTTGGTCAAATGTATGCGCTGCTATTTACTACTTGCTATATAACCGTCCTATTTACCTGTGTATGTGACCGTTGAAAGTTTGAATAATTCTATTATATTTCGGTTTCAATTCCCATAAAATTTAGGCTACGGTAGTGTGTGTATATAAGTGGGTATGGGCAGCACCGTTTCAATAAAATTGGAGATTCGGCTCTGATATTAAAAATGGTCCCTAATAAAAATAATTAATTTTTTTGACACAACAAAAATAATTAATGATAATTTAAACAAGTGCAAACTAACAATAAGGATTATTTTGATTTTAATTTATTTTGTTGATTTTTTTTTGTTGAAAGATGTGTGGGTTTGGCCTAACTTGTCCATTTACTCTTTATTTTTGTCAAATAATAAGTATTTGATTTAGTCATACGTAACAAAAGAAAATATTATATTGCATCCCAACAATTATACTTGTACCCCTAAAAATAATTGAGGACCCCATAAATTGAAGTTCCGGCTCCGTAGAGCTCCTTGCGCTTGCCAAGAAACGACCATGGGTATGGGGCACTTCAAAGAGAAGAGGGTGACGATCATTCATCTTATATACTATTGAAAAGCAACTATATATTTACATATATACTACGAGTGTAAATAAAAAATAATTAAGTTTCTTTGAACAACCTTGCTAATTCACGTGCGGTGTTAGCAATAAGTGACCGTTGTATCCTAGAGTATTAACTATGAAACCTACCGCATCAGTAACTTATCTGGGGCGGAAAAATACTCTTAAGCCCAGTGCATCGCACACCTTAGTCAATAATGTATAAGTTTTCTATTCTCTATTTAATTTGATGAAGAGTCATATTTAATTGTGCTTATATTTGTGTTTGATTTATTATTTATAATGATTCTATGTCTAATTTTTCCAACAATCTTAAGAGTATTTTGATTGACATGGAATTATTGTAATAAAGTAGAAATTGGTGTAGCTTTTAGAAGTAATATATATGTGTTTCTATTGTTGAGTTATCACTTTCCTTGTATCGTTCATGTGAATTTGGTCTGAAATTATTATTATAGAATTATATTATACCATGGTGATGAGATATCCCTTACATTACATGTAGTTGTAGTTAGCAGGTTTTAATTCTACCTCTCCTATCTTGCGTGGAGTGGAGATAGAAGTTAAAGAATTTGAAGGCATTGATATATCAACCTAGTTGGCTGCTAAAGAAACTAAAAGAGCATGGTGTGATCGGCTTCATTGTAAGTTTTAAACTATTATTCCTTTGAAACCATCCACAAGGGATCAACAAACTTGGGTTGAGAAATTTTTGGAGGAATTTGGAAAAGAAAAAAAAATGCAATATTGAGATGTTGTCGCTTAAAAATAATCTGAGTAGACTTGTATATTGTTACGACACTTGATATAAGAATGAGATATTTAAGAGATATCAAAAATCATGGATTATTCATTGTATTGAAATAATACAATGATGTTTAATATATGTTTATATTATGGAATATCCATTATATTAGAATAATACAATGATGTTTGATTTACCTATATGTGGATTTATTGTTCTTAATGTGGGGGCGTCGTCACTTGAAAAATAATTCAAGCATACTTGAATAAAAATCCACACATGAGTTTATATTTACCCAATGTGGGGGAGTTATCGTTTGAAAGTATTTTCAAGTTGATCTATATAATATATCTAAATGTAGATTTAATTTTCTCCAAAGAGCAAATTACATGAAGGTGAAAGGATTGCTTGAACAAAAAGTTGCAAGAAGTTATACGGGTTTATGAGACAGAAAGGAAAACAATTGGGCCAGGAAAAATAGCTTTTTAAAAGTAAAATCACAAACTCGCTTAAAATTAAACGAGATTATCCAATTTCATTGATTTTACTACTAATAAATCGTTCAAACTCGGTGCCAGCTCCAATTTCAGTTAAAAGAGTTTACCGCCGAATTCACACTAAATTCGTACCTAAAAATATAAACTCATATGAGTTGACACTCGAGTTTGAGAACACAGATCTTACCAATGCTACTTGACTCAATCATGTTAATATTGCTCTTTTTAATACAATTTAAAGTAATAACACGTACAAAAAATTAAATATAATTTTTCCATTTACTTTACTAAAATAAAATAATTGTTTGAGTGCTAAAGCTTTATTTTTTGAGTTGCTAAAAGTATTTGTACTAATCTACGCAGGTGCCAAAGCTTTATCCTTTCTCATAGGAATCAATTCTCGTGAGTATTATAGGAGTATTATATTTATTGGTTTCTAATGCTTAAAGAGACAAATATACCAAAAACAGAAT
>Ga0315914_1002882_pt1 | contig 26321 bp, 20 predicted proteins | sample MpolenodulesMG_FD_203920 | JGI IMG/M metagenome (GOLD analysis project Ga0315914, IMG submission 203920) | Medicago polymorpha root nodule microbial communities from Los Angeles, California, United States - elongated nodules | ecosystem: Host-associated > Plants > Roots > Nodule | place: USA...
ACTTAACACTTCCAAGTAAACTACTTGAGAATTGTTTTTAAGTTTCAGGATAATTTTAAAGGGTCACAATTCAAACCCCCCCTTCCTTGTGACTATTTTATCTACTTCATATTGTAGATGGTCTAACCCATCTTAATGCAATTAAGACTTGGAGGAATTACAATATGTCACTGCATGGTGAAAATATACTATAAGTTTTTGTTTATAATAAAAGTTTTCTTTTAAAAATAACTTTCAACAGGAGAGGATAAAAAATTTAAGCTCGTAAAATTACAAGCAAGACAACTCTTATGAGGATACAAAAATGTTATTGATTCTTACCAGGTCTAGATCTACAGCCAAAGCGACAATTAAGCGATTGTGGACGGATACAGATCCGTAAAGGAAGTGGCGAAGCTTCTAACACTTCGACAATCAAGTTAGTAAGAGCCATGAATCTGAGGTTTATATGGTTTTGAAATAACATACATTGACATACGTCATACATATACCCTTATATAAGGATCATTAAGGGTTCTACGATCCAAAAATATAATTGGACGACTATCTTCGATAGCCATAATTGTAGGCAGATCATGATATGATCTTCATCGTGGGGTCTTGATTTGATCAAGAGGTCTGCTCGGGTGTGTCCATGGTATGATACTCTTTAGGCTAGTGATTTGAAAGTTGTTTTTTCCATTGTTGGGTTGGGCTTGACTTATTTGAAACAATTATGTTTGTCCAATGACTTTCAGAGTAATAACCTGCTTAATCGTTCAATATAGGTTGCCAATATTGTTCCAAAATACTTCTTCAAAATTTTCATTAACTTCAACTGTTTAAGAGATGATGAATTTAAAGAGCTCGGATAATATAGTTGTTGAGGAGATGTAGAAAGAGTGGTTGTCACTGTAGGTTTCGCAGGAAAATAATTATAATTTGAGGTACATAGTACAAACACAATGTTACAACCTATGATGAGCGAATTTTGAACAATCTAAAAATGATCCTTGAGACATCCATATATCCTAGTGAAATTCAAATAATTGTTTTTTTAAGAAGCCAAAATGATATATATTATACCAAACTACTCTCAATCCAGCCCAAGGCGTGCCAAAAAAGAGAGCAAAAGATACAAAGGCATCCAACAAAGTTAGAAGAGAAAAAATTACTGAAATAAGCTATTTCAAAGGGTTAAGCCACCACCTATGATAGTCAAAAGCAAGCTTTGTGAATATTTCGTTTAACCAGCAAAAAGAAACGAGCTTAACATTATCTAAAAGCTTAATAGTCGAGCATTCTTTGTTATTGAAAATTAAGCTATTCCTTTCCTTCCAAATGATCCAAGTGCAAGCACACCAAATAAGAAACATAATTGAAGTCTTCGCTTTTGCTGTACCAACTAAATTGCCAAACTGAATAAAATGATCTAATAACAAAACCGGATGAGCCAAGTTAAAACCCAACCAATGACGAACTCGATACCATAACGAACCAAACAACGGACAATCCAAAAAAAGACGAGTCGCCGACTATCTTTGACCGCACCCACCAACACAAAGCTTAGCATCTTGGGAAACTACACCTTGTCTGCATAAGTTCTCCTTTGTAAGTAATCGATTTCTAAGTAGCCGCCAAATGAACACCGACACCTTTAAAGGAACATGTTGCCAAATGGAATCCAGCACTTCCACCGCATGGTGAGAATTATCACTAGCGAGAAGACGACACACACCCTGCATCCTGTACCCACCATCAAGATCAAGAGACCAAATCCAACGTCTAACATAGTATCCCTGCAAAAATACGTTAGCAAGAATATTCCTACACTTCGCTTACAACTCCTCCTCCTACGCCAACAATCTCGTCCTTCACTTCCACGCCTCCCCTCCATCTCCCCACCCTAACCGATACATCTCTACCACAAACACCGACTTATTCTCAAACAAGACAAAAAGTCAAATAACTATTCTAACTCATTTATAATACTCAATCACTCTCTATAAAAAAATACGCAAGAATTTAAACTTATTTTTAGGGAAATTTAAACTTAAATTATAAAAAATAATAAACAAAAATACATAAAACATATATGATATGATTTATTTCTAAAAAAAAACAACATGATTTCTATAGGATACCGCATTGAAAATTTATGTCGTATTAACAATGATATCAACTATACATAGTATATGCTTAAAACGGTTGTAATCGTCACCCTCACTCCCAAGTCCCACCCCCAACCCCACCGACTCTCAACACCACAAGCCTCCCCTTTTTCATAACTTGGTGACGTGTGTATTGACTAAGACACAAACATATAAACAAGAAGAAGGTCCACAAATCAAAATCACACATTTCCTTCACTTTTTAAATTTCAACAAGAAAATACTATTTCTTATTTAGACGAATAAACTACTCTATTTGGTCTCAAATATAAATATAAATATAAACAACTTTTCATATTTTAGGTTCATTGAATAAATGATGTATGTAGTCTATAATATAGGTCACATATAACATTTATTAAATGAACTTAAAATATAAAAAATTACTTATATTTGAGACCGGAGGAAGTATTTATTTAGAATTTAAAGTGACATCCACATAAATAAAGAAGGATCAGAAAATCACATAAAAATCTTTAAAAAAAAGTATTATTTTTTTATCTTCATAAGTATAACTGGAATGTAAAAAAAATCAGTATTTCAAATCATAACTTTTTTATATACTCCTATAAAAAAAATACATGTATATGAATAATGCATTAATGAATTGTTGAGGTTTGATAAAAGAGTGTTTTTATTTTATTTTAATTTGATATTAACATGGTAGTCAAATCATACTCAAATAAACCCATGGTGTATACGATTAAGGAGAAAATGTGATGATTCAAGTTCAAATTCGAAATATGTTCCAATCAAATCATTAAATTATAATAATGAGAAGGAAAAAAAAAGTTGATTCAGTAAATTTGAGTATTGATTATTGAAAAAGAGTCTTAATTTTATGCAAATTTGCAAATATATTTGAGTATTAGAAAAATCGATTTAGTGGATTTGGATATTGGTTAAATTACTTTTCTCCCACCATAAACATAGCCATGTTTCAAATGGGGAAAATACGCATGAATAGTTTGCCAAAAAAAGATATGCACGAGATAAAAAAATAGTTTTAAGTATCGTTGTTGAGTAAATTGACATAGTGAAATGAGTCATTTATTTTAGGATTCTTTTTTTTTTATTATATAAATGAGTCGTTTTTTTCGATCTTAGGTTGTGTCAATTGAACATTCATAATCATACTAATCTTTATTCTTGATTAGCTGTTAAAGTGTTAATGTAGTAGCTGTTAAAGGGTTAATGAAATATATTTTGTTTCAATTTTCCAACAAAAAAAATCAATAGATGTGATATGAATAATTTTCCTATAGCTTAAAATTTGTATATACACTGCACTTTTCTTTATATACAAAATATAATGATTCTACATTTTCAATATCTTATCTCTATTTTCTCACATAAGGAAAAAGAGAAAAAAATGAAAATTTATAATTTTGTTACAATACCATGAACCAAATTCGCAATACAAATATATTAAGTGAACATGATCAATATACTAACCATACAATTAACAAGTGGTAGGAAAACGTTTGCACCAACGTTAACGTTAAATGTATGGAAGTTATGTTTTATAAAAAATTTGAAAAAGGAAACACTACAATAAGGTTTCCCTATTTTTATAAAGAAAAATAAAAATCCCACTATCAAACCAAATTCATTGACCAAATTATAACAAATATCATCAACAAAATTAAAAAATAAAAATTCATAGGTAAGATTTCCTTATCCTATTTTTAGGGGAAGATTTCCTTGATCTTATCATTAAGTCAATTTCTGTTTTAACATCAAAATTCACACAAATGTAGCATTGAAAAGTGAAAGATTGTGAATTCAACATTCTAAATTCTAACATCGAAAATGTTAAACATAGCGACAACTTTATCATGATGATTTACCGAATGATATGGCAAGCTAATGTCCCTTAGATTTTAAATTAATTTGACCACCACTTCATCAAAACAAACTTATAAGACCAACACACCGTGATTTTCGGTCAGGCAAACTTTCCATTGGCCAACTTACTTTTCGCAACCATATCGTGATCAAATTCTTCAATATATATATAGCCTTACTCTTCTAACATATCAAAGGTTTTTGTATTCTCCTAAAACAAGTTTTCGTATTCTTTAACCATTTGGATTGTCTTTGTTATGTTATACCTTTAACAATTGAATAGATTACATTCAACATACAAAATAGGTTTTACATAGTAATTCATCAATAACTCATCAAATTATCACGTAAGTTTATATTATAGTCGATTTCTGACACTCGCGTATAAAAAATTGGTTTAACGGTCAGAATCATCGTATCCCTCATAAGTTTCTTGAGTCACCGCTAAACAAAGTAGAAAGTTTGTATATATAATACGGTAATAAAAGAAATATACAAAGATGCATGATGTACAAAGATGATTCATTTGATATAGTCACATTACATGTATGAAAATAAAATTCCCATAAGAAGAAGGAATATAATCATTTTCATCATTACACATTTTATTTTTGGATAGAGACAAAATCCCTATATCACCACATAAATTCCAAACTATATAAACCTTTTACCTCTCATTCTCTCATACCAATCTTTTCCAACAACATCAAAATCAATAAAAAAAAAAGAAAACAAATCCAACAATGGCTTCATCAATCACAAACCTTAACTCACCAAAATTACTACCCATTTCCAAAGAACAAACCAACCCATTTTCCCATTTTCCACCAAATACCTTAAAGTTTGCATCTTTGTCTTCAAGAACAAGTTCTAATGTGTCTTGTTCTGTTACAAGAGACACTTCCTCTGTTCTTCCATTGGAGGTTGAAAATGGGTCGGTTGTTCTTCAACGACCTGATTCGTTTGGGAGATTTGGGAAGTTTGGTGGGAAATATGTTCCTGAAACTCTTATGCATGCTCTTACTCTGCTTGAAGCTTCGTTTCATTCTCTTGCTAGTGATGAAGATTTTCAGGTTCTGTAAAAAAAAATTAAGTTTTTTTTGATTTTGTGAATGTGTTTTGTTGGATTTGGTTGTTGATTTGTTTATTTTGCAATGTTGGGTTGAGCTGAATTATTGAATTTTTGAACTATTTTTGTTTTGGTTGGTTTTGCACACTAATTGATTGTTGAAATGTGGCACTGAAATTGATTGGCAATGATAGTTTTTATTTGTTGACTGTTACGATAAACAGCTTATTTGCAGCTTATAGTTGAGAAGCGCTTATGTATAAGCTTACATAAGTTATTTATATAGGGAAAGATAAAATATCGTTGAATTGTTTTTGCATATGCTATAAGTTGTTTTCATAAGCTATCTTGGAGAACTTATGAAATTAAGCTGAAAAAAGATTATGAAAAGTGTCCTAAGCTGTTTTCATAAGTTCTCTCAAATAGTCTCACAAAACTTGTGTCAGTAGATAAAAAAGGCAATCCAAACAAGCCCTTATGTTGAGGTGAAGGATTGCATTCAACCTTATTAATTTGATGTACAATATTTGATGTTTTACTTCCTTTTTTCTTCCCTTCTGTTGCCTGAACTATTGATGCTATGGAACTTTGAAGTCAGATATATATAGACGAGGGATCAAGGTCAATAGTAATTTTGAGCATAGTTACACTATTTAATAACTTATTATAAATATTGAATTTCATTAATTCAAGAACTTATCATTGTTATGTTATATGATTTTTTGATAATGATCAGCTATACAAAATTTCATATAAATCTTAAATTTGTAGATATGTGATTTGATGGTCAACGTTTATCTATGTTTTTATGAAAGCTTATTTTATGATACGTTCATTTGATGTAATTCTGAAATAGATATTTTAAATTGCAGAAAGAGCTGGCTGGGATTCTAAAGGACTATGTTGGTCGGGAGACTCCTCTTTATTTTGCGGAAAGGTTGACGGAGCATTACAAGAACGCTAATGGTGAAGGACCTCTCATTTATCTGAAGAGGGAAGATCTTAACCACACCGGGGCTCATAAGATTAACAATGCTGTTGCTCAAGCTTTGCTTGCCAAGAAATTAGGCAAAAAGCGCATTATTGCTGAAACCGGAGCTGGACAGCATGGAGTTGCCACTGCTACTGTATGTGCTCGGTTTGGTTTGGAATGCATTATTTATATGGGTGCACAGGATATGGAAAGGCAGGCACTGAATGTTTTCAGAATGCGTCTTCTTGGTGCTGAGGTATAACAATTGTTATTGTTGTTCCATTTTGTTTAGTTGATGTATCTTATATTTAGTCTCTGGTTTGTTGAAAATAAAAAAAATGGCGAAAATTATTCTTTAAAAAAAATGAGTTAATGTTAGTATGTTTGTTGTTCATGATTTCATATGAATTGAAGGTGTGTCCGGTGTATGACACATGTTGGCGGTGTCGGACACTGACGCATGTGGTTACCATTCAATCACTTCCATTTTCTTAAGTTGTTATTGGTTTCTACGTGTCAGTATCAATGTTGTGTCCAGTGTCTGTATGTCACAGGCTGAAGACAATAACCTGGCTTTAGGCTGTCAACTGTTCAACTTTTAAAAAATGCACCATTACAGCTAGAAATTGATGTCAAGTTTTTGTACTGTTCATTCACACATATGATGCTAAAATACATGAAAATAGCACATAAATATAAAACTTTGAACAAGACAGAATCCAAATTTTGTAAGCAAATAAAAAAATTTCAACACCCCATTACTTTTAGCATTTGTAATTATATTTGACTAATTGTAGCATTGAGGACTAAATGTTGATTGATTTATTTGTAAAAAAAGCTTGGATTGTTTTATTACATTGTTCATACGGAAATTGTGTCTTTATCTAGCATTGAACAAGGTGTAGTAATTATTGAGTTTAAAAAACGTGCATGTGAAAAATGTGATCTATTCATTTATGTATCTAAATCCTGTGATATAGGTGAGACCAGTCCATGCTGGAACTGCTACACTTAAGGATGCTACATCAGAGGCTATTAGAGACTGGGTGACTAATGTTGAAACAACTCATTACATTTTGGGATCTGTTGCTGGACCGCATCCATATCCAATGATGGTAAGAGAGTTTCATGCTGTGATTGGCAAGGAAACAAGAAAGCAAGCTTTGGAAAAATGGGGAGGCAAACCAGATATTCTGATTGCATGTGTCGGTGGAGGTTCAAATGCCATGGGACTTTTCCATGAATTCGTTGATGACAGTGATGTCAGGCTAATTGGTGTGGAAGCTGCTGGCTTTGGCCTCAACAGTGGCAAGCATGCTGCTACGTTGACGAAGGGAGAAGTTGGTGTTTTGCATGGAGCTATGAGCTATCTGCTGCAGGATGATGATGGACAAATTGTTGAGCCTCACTCTATTAGTGCAGGGTAATTCTTTTGACTGATAATTTTTTTATTTTTTTTTTGGTTTTAACTCTCCGGTTCTCAAAGGAAAGGGGCCCTAGTAATATGGAGTTTGGCCCCAAGGTATGTAAAGTTTGGCCAAAGATTATTTCAACTAGGGTCCGAACTCGGGTACCTCGGATCAATTCGACTTTACCTGACTGATAATTTAATATCAACTTTTTTGTGTTTATTTAGATTCAGCTTGTTCTGATTGTGTTGTTATGCTTTCAATAATATTTTGTAGCTTGGACTACCCTGGTGTTGGACCTGAACATAGCTTTTTGAAAGACTTGGGGCGTGCTGAATATCATAGCATCACTGATGATGAAGCATTGGAAGGTAGGACTACTATGACTTTGTTACTTATATTACATGATTGCAGATATAGGTGAAATATATTTTGTATAAAGTGTAAATTCCATGGATCTCTTGCCCTTTTAGTTGTCATGATTTGGTTTCCTTTCCTTCCTTTGCATTGGCATATTTGTGCTTTATAATTGTTAGAGATTTTAATGTATGAGAATGATAACTCTCAGTCACTTTTTCAAAACTTAACATACTATGTTATTCCTGTAATTGATCATCTTGTAAGTTTTTCCTTGCCCTTATTCTGTATAAGTTTTACACAGACTGATGGAGTCTAGTTAGATGGCATAACTGTTGTCAAATAGTGACTATAGCATAGCGGAATCTTAACAAACCACTATTGTTTTGCGATACACAATTTAGTTCCAAGTGATGTTAAATAGTGGCTATAGCACAGCTATAGCAGCACTGTACGTAGCGGAATGTGAACAAACCACTATTTTATATGGTCCGCTATTGACAACACTATATGACATCCATTTATTTAGTATCTTTATCTATATTTTCTTGAAAAATGGTTCTTGAACTTGACTTTCGTGTGAACTTGAAATATAAATTTTGTATCCTCGTGTAACTTGTCTGTTCAAACAATATATATGATGATTTATGGGAATTACAAATGTCTAAAGCAAGTTGCTTTAGGAAATTAGGATATTATCATTTGGCGCAAATCAAATTGAGAAACCAACAATTACTGTCTTTTATGTGATATCGTAGCCAATCTCTAGATGCATGTATACTGCTTATAGATATGAATCTGCAGTCATATGAAATATAAGTCCTGATGGGGAACATGTATAACTAGGGAAATAAGAAAGGTTCATAATTTTATTGTATTAAAAACACCTTTCCAATTTTCATCATATAAAATGTAATAAAATGCATCTTTCTTTGTTTCAATTCTTTTTTTTTTTGTGGTTAAATGCTAATGCTGCTCTGTTATAAGATCCTGTTACTCTAATCTAATTAATGAATTTTTTTATTGTATGTGCAGCTTTTAAGAGAGTTTCGAGACTGGAAGGCATCATTCCAGCTCTGGAGACATCCCATGCGTTGGCGTATCTAGAGAAAATATGTCCAACCCTTCCTAATGGGACAAAGGTTGTGGTTAACTTCAGTGGCCGAGGTGATAAGGATGTTCAAACTGTTACCAAGTACTTGAAGCTTTGAACATGGTCATGTTCTTGTTTTGAATAATGGGTTAGCTGCTGAATGGTTGGTTTCATTTTCATACTTAGAGACAGAATTAGTTCAATTTGATTTTACAAAAGCAAGCTATAGTTAAAGAACAATGTATATTTGCTTCACCGAACTCCAGTCTTTTAATAATCTTCTGTTTTGAATGCTACAATAAAAGTAATAAATGCCACAAAATTATGCTGTTGAAACTTTTAGCTTGGGAGCTATTGTATTTGTTGAAGGTCAAAGTGCTATATGAGCCTACCATGAATCAGATTTTGAATCATGGTCATGTGTGATTCTTGATATTGCATAGTATCCCGATTAAATTGCGTTGATGTTGTCTCAATTGTAGTCGCTAAAACATCAAAATTCCGATTTTATGAGCCTACCCGGAAACAACGTTTTATGACACAATAACCGTTGAAAGGATCCATAAGTGGGAGAAGTTTTCTCTATTCCCACATTTTTAAAGAAATTACACTTATGTTTTGGAGCATATCTTTAGATGACATATTTCGTCTTTAAATTTACTTTTGTACAGCATAAAATTTGGGTAATTAGCAAGTGATATCTATAATACTATTATCTTTTACCGAAAAGTATTGACAAAAAGAAAAGAACATCAACCAACAATCGATTGGTCTAAGTGATAGTAAGAGATTTGAGCTATTTAATCAAGTAGTTAAGGGCTCGATCTCAGACTCTTATGTATGGAGAAAAATCGGTTGGAAGAGGAGAACTCACTTATTCAATTGATTTTCTATTGGAGATTAGTGGTTGTTAAACAGTAGTTGAAATTTCGTTACTATAACATGGTAAAAAAAATAACGCAATCTGGGCTTTGATGTTCAGCATTGGCATGACTTGGTTTGTAGGTATCCAAAAAAATATAAGATTTCTGCTCTTCCCCTAGCATATGTCGCTCCCACCCAGTTGAACTTCCGAAAATACTCATGCGTTAGTTAACTAGCGCAAGTGTAAAAAAACTTGATTTAGTTTTTACACATGCGCGACTTAAGTCACGTCGCATGAGTTAACTCACGCTGGTAGCAATATTATGCCCTTGCCTTTGCTGACTGCTATCTTTCTGGCAGAGCACAACAAAGGCATGATGTGACTCATAGCTTGCGTAATGTAGTAACAATAAAGACGTGATGAAATCACTTTTGAAATTTTGAAACTAGCGAGTTAACTCACGCAGGTGTTAATTCCAGCGTGAGTTAACTCACGCAACGTGACTTAAGTCACGCATGGGTAAAAACTAAGTCACGTTTTTTTACACTTGCGTTAGTTAACTAACGCAAGGGTATTTTGGTCAGTTTAGCTGGGTGGGAGCAAAACTTGCTGGGCAAAGAGCAGAAATCAAAATATAAAATTTGTGTTGTCTAGAAGTATACTTTTAAACAAAATACGTAATTTGAAAATAAACATTCAAAATTATGTGTAACTTTTTTAGAAACAGAATGGTAAAAGTTCCTCCCTAAACTTTAACCACATGCATACAAAAAGACCTGACTAAGTTCATGAACTTGTGAGGAAGAATATAAGGTGACCCACATTATTTTTGAACATTTGGAAGCATGCTGTTTATTTGTGGTTATTACCAATGGAAACCTTATCCATCAAATTGTTTTATTGGAATTCATCTCAATCTTATAAAAAATATCATCCACAAAAATCTCTATAAATTATAGTCTCTGCCAAAACTTACCTACAATGAGTTCACCATTTTTGTTTCCTCTTAACATGGTTTCTACACCCATGTATAGCTGCTTCTATTGCCAGTTAAAGAACATATTATACAAATATTAGATAAGGGTTCTTTTTGCTTGCTCTTTTCATCTTGTGGATGAGTAAAAATAAAATCATCTTGTGGAGGTACCTTCATGCATAGATAGTCTCCATGAAACTGGTTCAGTACTCTCTCTCTCTCTCCCTCTTTTTTTTATTGATAAGCATACTCTCTCTACCTTTTCATATCTACTTCTTGTCTTTTGTTATAAGCTTTACTTGATAACTTTAATTTATACATATTAAAAAAATACAATGTACTAAATTTCTCAATTATGTGTATTGATATGTTCCAAAATTAATTTTCAATTGTTGTTTTAGTTGATGAAGCCAAAAGATGGTTAAAAAAATTGGTGCAGCAAAAGCTGGTAATATTAATACATCTAATGATTTCATAATAAAGCTAATATTTAGGGACAACTTTTTTCAATGGAGTAAGACAGAAAAAATAATCCTTTTACATTATTGGACAATAATGTGAGGCACTCAAATAACAGTTGTATCCAAATATATTCCTTAAAAAAATTGTATCAAAATATATGAAACTTTAATAATGTGTGTCTCTAAAGATGCTTGAATTACACTCCCCTCCTCTCTTATGTTAAAATATACACTTCCCTTCCTTCAAAAGTAAAATTTATACTCTCCTCTCTTTAAGTTGCTTGAATTACAACTCCCTCCCTTAATAATTAAATATGCACTACATTTTAATCTATTTTAACATATATAATTATTTTTATGATATATATTAATTTTGAAGCACCATTTAAGAAAAATTAATTCATTTTTGTATAGTTTAAATGTCAATGATAATTAAATTTAAATATTTTGGTATTGATTTTATAATTTAAAGTATAAAATTAACTTTTAAATAACCATGCTTTATTGTCTTTAGTAATTTTTTACATATTTTAATTTTATTTTGGGTTGTTTAATATTTTATAATAAGGTTTAAAACTACAAGTTAATGAAATTGTGAATAAAAAATAGCAACAAATATGTATTCAATTTTTTTATTATGTTAAAATAGATCCGCAATACTATTTTTTTTGAAGTGTACGTGTTAGATTTTTTTTTGCTAGATTATTAGAAATAAAAAAAAATTGATGGAGTAAAGTGTAGATTTTAACATAAGAGAGGAGGGGAATGTAATCCAAGCTTCTCTTAGGAGGAGAGTGAAAATTTTTCTAATATATTTTAAATAAGAGGCGATGGAAGTGTATATTTTAACATAAGATAAGATGAGAATGTAATTCAAACATCTTTGAAGGAAGAACGATATAATTTACTATTATATATTTTCACGTGGCCATGTTGGTAAAAATTCACGACCTTAAACAACAACCAATCTTTTTTCTATCAAGTGGAGGAGTCATATATCAATTGACACAAAAAATGTCATGTACTAGACTACTTGATAAATAAGATCAACTAATTATCTCTAAATTTCCTTTTGATTGTTTGGCTTATAGTTTTTCTTTATCTTTTTGTCTCTACTACTAATTATTAGACTATTCTATGGGTGTGATTTTCCTAACTTTATTTTTGACTTCTCAATTCCATAAAACGTTTTGAGCTAAAAACACAATAATTACCAAACAGACAAATTTAGGTTTACTGTTCAACCTTTTATTTCAAAATTGCTTTCAATCCCATAAAAAGCTAGGTCAAATGATCATTAGATGTACTGTCCTTACCACTATTTCAGGTGTGTCCAAAGTATCAAAATCAGATTCTATACTTTTCTCAATCAGTAGTGCAACTCCAATTTATTCTAATGTCTAATTTCAATCCATCCTATCTTATCTTTGTTACAAAACTCAAAATACAAATTCCCATGGAAAACAAGACATTGGATTGGACCACATCCTAAAATATTTGTCTTCCTAAATTATTTTTTGAATCTAAAGTAATTTTATCACTGCTTATATAAAAGTAGACACTCATAAATAGCGATTTTGATTTGATTAATTTTTCCAAACAATTGCATTGAAGATAAAACATTTATCAAAGAAATTGGAAAGAATTATTGACTTATATTTTTTTATTGACAAAAAGCATGGATCATTGAATTGAGAATGAATTTATCAACAAGAGAAAGCATGTTGCCCTTTTAGAAAAGTGAAAAGTTGCTCTTTTCACAAGCAAATTTCACATGGAAACTTAGGGTCAAGGCACATACAAATGAAAGGGTCACAATCACTGAAACCAAATGCACCCAAGCATAAAATAAAAAGTTCATTAATATTATATCTCAAGTTGAATCTTCAATAATGTCAGCAAACAAAGAAACATATAAAAAAACAGCATTAATTAGGTCACATACACATCATGTATTATAAATAAAACTCCTTTATAGTAAACAATGTTTTGAGAAATTATTATTCTCAGCCTCTATAAACAGGAACATTTATTTCAATTCATTGGCATCACAGAAATTAAAATAACAAAAATCTCACTAATCATCTGTTTTATGATAATGTTTCTCAGCAACATTATTCTGATTATTAGTATTATTATCTACATGCACTAAAAGCCGGATCATCCTAGTCTTACAAAAATCCAGCAGCCACATGTTCCAAATTAAACTTATAGGTTTGAGAATGACAGAATAGTAACAAACAAATCCCTCGAAGATTTTCCGTTAGCAAATTCTATTGTTTTGCCTGCAAAAATTAGTAAAATAAGGATTAATATATGCACCAATTAAAAATGTTAATTGTAGAAGAAAAATACATATTGCAACTCCAATTGACACAGATGGTTGGACCTTCTGCTCACCCGTTGTGACTTAGGTTCAAGTCCAGATTTCTACAGTTGGTAGGTTATACGTAAATATTCTAATAATCTAATCAAAATTCTAAATTGTTTCTAACCCTTCTTTTTCTCTTTTTTCCAAGGTCCTACATGAAAACTACTTTTAGTGGTCACCATTGAATCTCCTATCAGAAGCCTCAATGTAAAGGTTTGAACCAAAGCATGTGCTCAGGTGTCTGCTGCAGTCAACAAGGAAACTCAAAAAGGTAAGCCAACTCATGTTGACATTGACTTGGAAAAGGAATATGTGATGGTGGTAGGTTTCAAAGTTCAAACAAACCAATAGAGTTAGGTGGGAATCCAAAGTATAACTGCCAATAGAACATTGGATCACCTAATGAGCCTCCATTTTTTTCCCATAGTATATTCTTGTTGAATTAATATATTTTGCACCAAACCCTTTTCATAAAGAGAATGAATGAGTTTAAAATCCAATGGCAGTTTTTACTCCAGAAAAAATAACAATACTTTCATCCACCAATGTGATTTGCTAGAAGGGTTCACCACACAGCATTCCCTCTCTGTAATGGATCTTTCATCCAGTAATATGCAGCACGATGAAAGTGTTTTATGTTAAAAATACAGCATTTTCTTTCGATGGCAAATAATATGGGTAGATGGCACAGTAAAAAAAATGAGGGGCATGTGAAGCATCGATACAGACATGACCCTGACTTGGAGTAATAATTTATGAAAATGAAAGTGATTGAATGTAATAACTACACATGTCAAGAACATGTTGGTGTCGGACAAAAGACACACCATTAATGTGAAGTGTTGGAGCTACATAATATCAAATAAAAATTGATAAGAAAGTACCTGAGAGTATAAGAAGGTTCCGAAGACAGCAATTGCGGCTCCAAGAGCATTGACGGGCTGAATTGGTGTATGGAAGATGATAATTGAAGATACTATGACAGATATACGTTTCATGGTGTTTCCAATGCTAAATGTTAGGGGAGAGATCTCATCCAACGACATGTAAGACACCTGATTGTATAGATGATAGAATATACTCTGAGCTGCTACCCACCTGTTGCACACATTTACCAGCCATACTTTAGTCGTAATATGGAGAGGCGATGCTCTTACAACCAAACAATAAACGGAAGTGGAAAAACATTACTCAATCAGAACAAGAAAAAAAACTCTTTACTGTTACAAAAAAAATAAAATAATAATTATTCATGCATGAGGTATCATCAATTCCGTCATTTAAATAACATTAACTAATAAAAATCTAGGTACTTGATAGCAAGGCCATTGCGCGTCATGGATAATCTCTTGGCTATCAAGTCCCAAATAAAAATAAAGATGGGCATGGTCATCAACATGAAACATAAAAGAAGCTTAGTCCTGCAACTAAAGAATTTAAAATTGGCATAAATTTTATAGCAAAAAATGCTCTCGCGTATTCTCTACATAGATTTTTTGAAGTCAGTTCATCTTTTTGGCAAACATCTACAGAGAGCATTTGAATTTGAAAAACATAAACATATAGATTGAGTAGTCTCGACAGGACAGGAGTATAACTTTACTCTTCCGATCCATTTGACCTTTCACCATACTGATATTATGCATGTCTTTGGAAGTCAAATGAGTCAAAGATTTAGGCAATATAAAATACTTTCGCATTCTCTCATTAGTCCAACCAGAAGATTGATATAATAGTTATCTAAACCTAATCAAAGATCGTGAATAATTATCAAAACCTAATAAAAGATCATGAAATTTTTTGAGGTTCAAAGAAGAGATGCATATAGATTTAGATGAGAGTGCAACAATGACAACAAACATAATAGGGATAACATCAAATCAAGTAGTCATCTTGTAATTACCATAAGAATTGGGGTCCAATTTCAGCGAGAGCTGTTTTATATCCAGCAGCCCACATTGCTGGTCCTTCCACAGCAATTGCAAAGGGTGTGAGAATTGCAAGGGACAAAATAGATAAACAAGCATAGTAATTCATTCCACTAACAGACTTTCCCTTCATCCCCTTTTTCGAGAAGATGTTGCGGAACACAAATGCCAAATTTGATATCATAGCCCCCATAAAACCTGAAAAAGAAAAAAAACAAAAAAAGTCAATGAAATCATAGTTGCGGGAGAGTAGGGAGAACAGCTTGCAGCAAAATTACAAGAAACATGTTCGTTGGTAGATAAAATCGAGCAAGATTAGACAATAAAGTGCACTAAAGACCAGATTGCTAGCCAAAACAATGCAAAACTACTCGCACCCAATTAATCAAACACATATTATCTTTTTTCAAGTTCCATTCACATTCACGATTCTAGTAAGTTTATCATCCTACCTCGAACTTATATTGTGCCAAACAACATAAAAACAAAATATTATTGAAGAGTCAAGTTCATTACCAATCATATTGAAATTGAGCTCAGTCACAGCAGCAAGTGCACATCCACCAATGATTGGAATTAAAGACAGATAGACTGGCACGGGGAAGGTTTCACCCAAGATAAATCTCGAAACCAGAACACTAAAAGCAGGCTCACCACTCTTGATGATATGTGTAAACGATACAGCAACTTTGGACATACTAACCGTAGCCGCGACATGTCCAATTGTGTGTGCAACAGCAACCTGAAGTTGAAAATCAAAGAATAAAGTCACTATCCATTCAAAGTGATAAATAAATGAAGGAAAATGACCATATCATTTCATAATTGTTCGTATCCGTTACATTGCTGTCAATCGCACATCACAAAAAATAACAATTTATTTTGGAAAGAACTCTGCTATACTACAGTGTCATAACATTGCTATAGCCGCTATTCGACAACAGTTAGCTAAAAAGCGTATCCATAACAATAGCAATTTGTTCAAATTCTGTTGCGCTATAGCCACTATTTGACAATACTGATCCATCATGCACATAGATACAAAGGATTGAATGGACTGGATTAAATTTTCTCTATTTTGTTTTTTTACTGTTTCTTTTCCCACCCTATGAGCTTCTCACACGCCCTATGCAGTTCGGATCATAAAACCTCCACAAACACATTGAAATATTTCGGATTTCAGAATCCGAATAGGGCGCGCGAAAAACTCATAGGATGGGAAAAGTAATAGCCTTTGTTTTCTTCTGAACTCAACATACTTATCAATATCATCCATATATGAGTTCAAAATTGCAATAAAACAAAAACAATTTGTTCCAGAACAAAAAAACATATAAGCAAACAAAACAAACCTATCAATTCCACCAATCAATTTCCCTATTTTTCTTCTAAAGAAAAAAACAAAAACAAAAACAAAAACAAATTCAAACTTACAGGGAACAAAGTCTTCCAAAATTCAAGATCAGTCTTAGGAGCTTCAGCTATCCTAGTGGCCCAAGAGATCAACATCATAAGAGAACCACAAGCAAGTGAGAGAGTTGATGTAAGCCAAGGGTAAGGGTAAGCATTCAAAACCTTCTTGTTATAAATATTAAACACAACATTCAAAGCCCACCAAGTTGCAAAATATATCCCAATTTTCACTTTCTTTGCAGCCTCTGATGGTGTTCCTGCACCTTCAACCTCTGATCTATCAGCTTCATAAGCTTCACACTTCACCAAATCACCCTTTTCAAAACTCTTCTCTGATTCAAAATTCTTCACTGACCCAAAATTTCCAACAACAGCACATGCAAGATGAAGAGGCTTTTTCATTGAAATCACAGATCTTTGTGATTTTCCACCAACCAAAGATGGTAAAAAAGATTGTGGTTGAACTAGGGTTGCATGTCTTTTCCCTAAACCAGCATCAGAACCAGTGATCACAATACTAGGTTGTCTCAATGATGAAATCATGGTTTTTAAGGTAAAGGGTATGTGAAAAATCAAAATTTTCCGACCGAAACCTTAAAAGAGTGAAGAAAAACAGAATCAAAGACAACCCTTTTGTGTGAGGGTTGAGATCACACTGTTTATATGTGAAAGAATGTGTCTTTAGGTTCTGATCATGCCCTCTGAGATCTTGAAAGGTTTGTTTATATGAAACCAAAACACTGCGAAACAATAGTAACGATTATAATAATTAAATTAATAAATAATTAAGAAGGGAAAGTGAATTTTCAATTATTATAGTCAAAAATGTATAGAGGAAAAAAATAGAGCAATGGAATGATACCTTGGAATCTGATTATAGGGGAATGAAATATTAAAATTTAATTGTATAGATGCAACAAATATTTGTTTGAAGTCTTGTTTTTCATCTTAATAGAGTACTTTAACGTGTAATTGTAGAAACTAATCTTACAAATTAAATGGAATTTCGCGGCAATTTTTATCTGAATAGAGTATTTTAATGTGTAACCGTAGAAATTAACTAATCTTACGAGTCGAATGGAATCGTGCGGCGGCAAAATATTCACAACTGATCTTACGAGTCGAATAGAATGCGCGGCAAAATGTTTAAAACTAATCTTAGGAGTCGAATAGAATTACGCGGCAAAATGTTCAAAACTAATCTTACGAGTCGAATAGAACCGCGCGGCAAAATGTTCATTCAAATATTTAAGATGTTGCATTTTTAAAGTTGAATTTAAATACAAGATTGATTTTTTTTTTTCTGACCCCCTGATTACCCAAGTAAAGAGAACTTAATAATATAGAGTTCGATCGAAAGATAAATAAGCTCAAATCAATAATTGTTCCTACCAAAAACACAAGATCTTTGATTAAATTGAAACGGATCCAAATATGGTTGTTGTTTCTTGTTGATATTTTCTAGTTTTGGTACAAAAAAAAAAAGTATTTGAAGGGTAAGTGTTAGGGGACACTATGTTGGTGGGATTTGGTGATGGAGGCGTCAAGGTAAAGAGAAGTGTTTGTACTTCTTTGAAGTCTCAGTCCAAATCCAACAACAACAACTCACGTGCACTCTCTCTTTTTTCACTTTCAGAATCAAATGTGATCTATCTAATCTAATCTAATCAAATAGAAGGAAAGATTGTACTGTAATCTTAGGTTATTTATTTGGGCATGGACCCAATGTTTCCAAGTTTATGATGGACTATTAACATATTTTTATTATCTTTTACCGTTGTTTATGTAAAAACAAAACAAATCTTTTGCGGTTTTTATTTTTTATAAGCAAATGTTTTGCAGTATATTCTCCTTTTAAAGGTCACGATAATATTTTTTTAAAGAACTTTTTATGAATATTATTTGATTTTCTACTAAAATAAAAGTAGAATCTATTGCATTTATTTGGATGTAGCAATCACTTAGAAACAATTATTATCATTTGCTGAATTAATTACTGTTCGCTTTCAAAACGGTAGTCGGTTGAAAAATCGGTTAAATCACTTTTAAATCGATGTCACCAATTTGAAAATTCCGCAAATTGTAATTAATTGCGGTTGGAGGTATTTTGGGTAATTTGAGGTGCCAATGAGCAATTGATAGGTGATAAGAGAGAAATTTTCTATTTGGTTTAAGAATTAGTATTATGGCCCAATTGTGCAAAACCCCATAATGTATCGATTAATTTTTGGGTTTTCATTTTCTCACCCTCCAAGCCTCTCCCCCACCCTCTATTTTTCCAAATTTATCCTCGTTCAGATTATATAACTTGAAGAGTATTTTATGGTTTTTCAAATTATATAATACAAAATTTATAGTTTTCCCTTTGATCCCATCCTCTATGCTCACTTGATTTAAACTAAAAACCCACTTTTTTTAAAGTAATTTAAAAGTGAGGGATACTTTTGTAAATTTACATTTTCTATTGAGATTGACCATTATGGGAGGTGGGGCGATGCACATGAACAACAACAATAGCAACAAATCACCCCCTGGTTCATAGAGTATGTCATCTTCTTCAAGAATAGATACAAATCGATCCACAATTCTTATACATGATTGTCACTCTGGCTTGAGGACAACAATGTTTACAGCAAACACCCTAAAGGACACTGGGAAACTATTCTACACATGTCCTTTTCACAAGGAATATTTGAAAGAAAAATTAACCTCTGAAATTGTAGCTAGACATTCTAAACATTCTCTTCCTTTGTTGTTTCTGATTTCTCCATTTATGTAATTGCAGAAAGATCACCGAAATTGTAAGTATTTTATATGGCTTGATGAATGAGAGGCAATTCTTGGATCAGAATCAGTTGTAAATGAAGAGGAGAAAAATTTAAGTAGAAATGATAGAAGAGAGTCTGTAAATGGAAGACTACTTGGCGATGAGAGAGGTTGGAAAGAGAAATGCAACTGATGAAAAATGGAAGACACGACTCAACTTTTGGCTGTAGATTTAAGGATGCTGAAGTACTTGGTCTTTGCATCTATTATCATGCAATTCTTCAACATGATAATGCAAAAGAAGTGAAATAAGAGGAACAATATATTTTGCTTTAGTTTTTGTAGTTTCAATAGTATGTAAGACCTTTTATAATGAATGAAGGTTTGTTTTTTTTTTTTTGAATCAATTGTGTAATGAAATAAAGGTTTGGTTTCCAATTGATGTAACACTATATCATGAAATGAAATGAAGGTCTTTTTTTTTTTTTTGAATCAATTGTGCAAGACCTTATCAACATGAATGATTATGAATATAGTGGGAATGAATTCAACAACATAAAATATTACACAAAAGATGCTGGTCATAATCATAAGGGTGCTGCTAACCGGTGGCCCGGGGCACCGGATAAGAAACAATAAATATGCATTAAATAAATAGATCTCACTTAATTCATCTCAATTAAATGTAAAATATGTCAACTAATTAAAATAAGAAATAGTTGTATTTAATACAGCAAATTTTCTTTTCTTTACACAACTAAATACCACGCGCGTGCGTGCTTCTCGTTCTTTTCCTCTGTGATTTCAATTTCGGAAATCACTCCCATTATATCCGGCCTTCATTTCTTAATAATTTTTTTGGACAAAACTTAGGTATAATTCCTTAGGTGCTTTTCGTATGGTTCTTAACTAAAAATACAACTTTTTTTGGAGATAACAAACTTTGAGAGAATTATGGATTTAAGGAAATCATGGTGAATTTAGTTAAGAACCATACGAAAAGTACCTAAGGAATTGTACCTAAGTTTTTTCCAATTTTTTTCCCTGCAAATTTTACTCAAGGGATTTTTTTTACGTGATGTAAAAACAATAACATATAAAAACAAGAAGAAAAAAAAAAGAAGTTTGTACAATACCTAATAAATTGGGACTTTCAATAAATTGAGCGTTTAAAAGAAATAGCGTAAAAAAAGGAAGTTTGAATAACACCTGCAGAATTAAATATAGTACTGATGATGGCAGAGAGATACTATTTATAAGAAAAAATTGACTTTTTAGATTCATTTTGTAATTAATGTATCTTGTTTAGATTATAGACCAAATACATCGTTTATGCAATGAATCAAAAAGTCAAATATTTTTATAAATAGGATCGGAGGGAGTAATAGATAGCGGTCATACGGTTGTGTAAACAGATTGAATGGAAAGGACGTGTCTGTATAATAATAGCCATGCCTTTGAGAATTGAAAGACTATTGAATATAACTTTTATTATTTTTAATTAGTTGACATATTTTACTCTTTAATTGAGATGAATTAAGTGAGATTCATTTATTTATTGGCTATTTATTGTTCCTTATCTAGTGTCGTGGGGGCACTGGATAGCATTGCCCATTCTCTTATAATGTATTGCTCGGTGAACATTACTGTGTGACATTTTTTAATGAGAGCCTTGTATATTTTTAATGCATCTAAAAATAATTCAATATAAAATATTAGTACTCTATGTTTTGTTTTAGGCGGACATTAATGCACGTTGATATTATCTTAACTAGCGAAAAGACGTGTCCGTCTTTCCCCTCTTTTTATTGCGGCTATGTTTGAAAATTATGAAAGGTATTTATTTTATGAAATTTTGGTTTTGATTAAAATTAAAAATATAAATAATTTTTTCTTTCAAATTGTAACAAATAAACTAACCATGATTAATTATTTCAATGACACCAATAATATAAAAAATATATAATCTAAATTTTTATGACACCAACAACAATTTTTATTATAGAAAAAAGTTGTTTAAGGGTATAATTAGGATAATAAAAAAGTAAGTATAAATACACTCATCTAGTTTGTTACACTTTTTAAATGATAAAGGAATAAAAAAATTGGACAAATATATATACTCATATCATGTTTGTTACATTTTTTTAATAATTAAATTTATTCTTATCTATTTGTTACATGTGTTATTTGTATTGAAATTTAAGGGTATTTTTTGAAAGTAAAAGCCAGCTCAAAAGAGCTGAAAGGGATAGTTTTCGTTATATATACTATAGATAAATCCAATGTTATCAAAGAAAAAAGTTTCTCCTAAAAAATGATTAAATTTTATTTGTTTTAACTAATTAATTAAATAAAACTTAAGTACAATATCTATCAAAAATTTAATCATTTAATTAATCAATTAGAGTTTTTGTTGGAGACATATTCAGAAATGCTGAAGGAGTATGTCTAGGTTGTTTTGCACAAGAGAAAGTAATGCTCTTTTTGCTGAACTCTATGCTGCAATGACTACAATTTAGTTGGCTGCATTAAAAGGATTCTGAAATATTTGGCTTGAGTCTGACTCTCATTTGGTGCTGCAAGCTTTCAAATCTAGCATAATGGTTCCCTGGAGCCTAAGGAATAGATGGTATAATTGCATAGAAGTTACTCACAATATGAGGTTTTTTGTATCTCACATCTATAAAGAGGGAAATGTATGTGCTGATGGCTTGGCAATCTTACTCTGTCCTCTTTTGATCTTTCTTGGTTTAATGAAATTCATGATTTTATTGGGGTGGGGTGGGGTGGGGGGGAGTATATGTTAGAAATAGGTTGAGAATGGCGAACTTTAGATTTACAACCTTTTGAAAAAGGTTCTGGCTTCGTCTCTGTTTTCTTTCTTGTACTCTTTTTTTCTTATATAAAATGAAGTGACGCTCTTGCATCTTTTATAAAAATGATAATAATAATACTATCTTATCATTTTTATTCAAATAATTAGTTAAAAAATTAAGTAAATCTAATTAAAATACGAACAATCCACAACAATAGAAACAATACTACACACGATGAAAACTCATTATTTTGATTTTATATAAAAAAATATTTGTGTTTCGGTGAAATATTATTTATTTCAATTCTAACCTTCACTTCATAATTTTTTAGTGTACTATTTAATTGTTAGTGTCCGTCTTGATGCTAGTATATTAATTTTTTTTATTTATTTATTTGAATGACATCAACAAAATATTATTCTTATAATCAAATTTGTTTAAAAGTATAATTGAAAGCTAAAAAGTCTAGTCAAAATCATGTATTCCCAGTATAGATAATAATAATAAACTTGTTATAGTTTTGGTGATTGGTGTACAACTTTTGGTTGTCTCTTATCTATGTAAACTACTATTGCCATTTGTTTCGGGATGTTTCCACGACATTTGTAAATTTTAATTTATTTATTTATAAATATATAGTATGACGAATGACAAATTAATTAAAGTTGTTTCTCTAACTCAGTTGGTCAAAACAAATATCTTTCTTAACCTACATTTAACTCTCAAACTCTAAACATATTGGGTCGGCCCTCTTCGGACTCAAATTTCATACACAAATTAAATTGTGGAATTATTTGATTTTGAGAATACAGATATGCTCAACCGGCTTGATGTACTCCAAACTCTACACAACTGTAATTTGCACATTCTTGTTATTAGCACTATAATTCTTTGTTACTATGTGTCGAGTACATAAAAAACAAAGCTTAACTTGATTGATATATCCAATGAAAAGGGGTTGTTCAAGTCTTTCAATGTTTTTTAAATGGTCCTTTAATTGTTAATGATCACCTTTAAGTACGCACAAAATTATATTAACTTTCATACATACTGTGTTTTGTTTAACGAACATAATGGCAAGAATAATGAGAAGTGGATTCTTAAATCTTTTACTATTAGTGGTCTTATTTACAAATTTATTACACTGTTTTGATGCTCAGCCTGTCCCAACTCCATCTCCGAATTCGCCTTCACCGGCTCCTAATACGCGTCCACCTTCGCCTACACCAGCGCCTGTTCCGTCTCCTAATTCGCCTCCACCAGCGCCTGTTCCGAGTCCTATTTCTGCTCCACCTCCCCCTAATCCAAATGCACCAGAACCGGAACCTACTGCGGCTGGTCAAGGAGGCTCATCGGGTCTAAGTGGCGGTCAAAAGGCGGGAATAGTAATAGGTACACTTCTGGGAGCTGCCATATTAGGTTTCATTGGAATGGTTTGCTGGAAGCGCCGAGTTAACATTAGAAGAAACCGTTATAGTGATGCTGCCAGAAACATTGAACTTTGATCTTACAAATTAAGGATTTGTTTTGCCCAGAAACATTTTAATTTTACTTTCAAAATGCAAGGAAACTTCGGAAAATGGTCGAGTGTATGTGTGTTTTTTTCCTTTTACTAATGTGTCTGTTGGATATTTCACAGATGATATTTGAATTCTAGTTCAATTTTTTTATTGATATTAATTTATTAGTTTAGGTAAGAATTCAAATAATAAATTACGGTGTTTCATTTTGACTTTTGCTATATTTTTTTTTTTTTAGAAACGGCTAAATTTATTCACAACGGGTGTGTGCAAGAAGCACAAACAAAACTCGTGGACAACCAATATAGAAATACAAAGGGTACTGTTATAGCAGTAACCCCACAGTACCCACCAGTAAAAATTCAACAAAACAGAATCCAAACGAGGCCAAAAAATGCAGGCAACAGAAACAGAAAACTACAGAGCAGTAAAACAGAAAAACAGTGAGGCTGCCGTATGCACAGAAGCTGCAAAAAACGCAGCAAAAACACCACATACCCCAGCCTCACAACCGTCCTAACAGCCCTGCTACACAACACACCATTCCTTTACCGCAAAAGGCACGCCTTTGGGTTCCAACACCACTGGTAAAACAAACATGCCGGCACCTTCAACCGACTTAAAGACCATCTCCACAACAACACCTTCACCGCCTCCACCACCTCCTCCACACCACAGATTGCATCATTAAAGCTTCAATCATTGTGCACCCTCCATAAACTCCACACCACAGCATGCCAAATCAAACGAAAACCTTTACGAATTTGTTTGTTAACCACCACCTCTTTCCAGCTCTCCCACAACACGAAGACATTATGAGGACTCTCGAAAACAACCTCCATCCACCTGCACATATCCCTCCATTCATCCCTCGCAAAGACACAATGAATGAACAGATGATTCGACGTCTCAGGATTTCCTTCAAATAAAACACAACTCACCGACATCTCTAATTTTAGAACATTCCGATGCCGTAAATTCACTCTCGTCGGAATTCTAATATGAAGCAATTTCCACGAAAAGGCTATCACTTTGGATGAAGCCAGACTTCTCCAAATATGTGTAAATACCCTCCTATCCGCAGCTGACACCAAACTTTCCCCTACCGACATCCTCTCCAACTTCTTATACATAGATTTCACCATGAAACCACCATTAACATCCAATTTCCACAACCAAGCATCATCCTTTAGGGACCCTCTAAAGCCATCCAAATCTTCAAGAAGAGCCGTAACCAACTCATTCTCCTGAACAAAAAGTGGACGCCTCCAAGTCAAGTTCCAAATGGTAACTAGGATATTTCTCCCGGAACGCAACTTCCCCCCTCCAAGCCACCTCCCAAAATTTAATATTCACACCATTCCCCACCTTTCTAGTTAGCTTGGAATTAAACCAATTTGATTCATCCAACCGAACTAGATCCCTCCACCACCTTGATACATTTGCCGGCCAAACATACTCCTCCCCCACCACCAACCGGGTACAAGAAAAACCACACTTCTCTATCAAAACCTCCTTCCAACGGGCATTCCCTTCTTGCAATAATCTCCATTTCCATTTCGCAAGTACGCTCCAATTCACGAGCCGGACATCCCTCACACCCAAACCGCCCTCCTCCTTTGGCTTACAAACCACACTCCATATCACCCAATTTATCTTCCTCCCGCTGTCAACTCCCCGTCAAAGGAACTCTCTTTGGATTCTTACAATCCTACGCCACACCTTGGAGGGCATCTTCAAAAAAGACAAGTAAAATATAGGAATGACATTCAACACCGAATTAAGAAGAACAATCCTCCCCCAAGACTAATGAATTTATTTCCCCAATTATTACGTCTACGGGTTAACAAATCCACTAGTGGTTGCCAAGTAGCTTCTCTACCGGGGTTAGCATCCACCAGTAAACCAAGATATTTAAACGGAAGACTACCTTCACTACAATTCAAAAAATCACAAGCCATATCCATAAATTCCCTCTCCACATTCAACCCGATCAAGCAACTTTTTAGAAAATTCACTTTTAAACAGGAAGCCATCTCAAAACCCCTCAACAAGGCTTTCAAAGTCCAAAGGTTCTTGATTGAAGGCTTATCTATACAGAGGGTGTCATCGACATATTGAAGGTGTGATATCTCCATTCCATCCTCCCTGAATCGAAAGCTATCAAATAAATAAATCTTCATGCACCACATTTCGCATCAACCCACTAAAACCATCCGCCACCACTAGGAACAAAAATGGCACAAGCGGATCTCCTTGTCTAAGGCCCCTTTGAATATTAATTTACTCCGTTGGACTGCCAT
>Ga0315914_1002883_pt1 | contig 26319 bp, 11 predicted proteins | sample MpolenodulesMG_FD_203920 | JGI IMG/M metagenome (GOLD analysis project Ga0315914, IMG submission 203920) | Medicago polymorpha root nodule microbial communities from Los Angeles, California, United States - elongated nodules | ecosystem: Host-associated > Plants > Roots > Nodule | place: USA...
TAAGTTATGAAGGAATTCGATATCATAACTTATATAACTGAATCTGCATAATACATGTTGTGTACTCTTAATCTTTTGACTTTTCAAAGGGGCTTACAAATCACCACATTCACTACACTACCTAAACATACAACTTCCGGGTGATTCCTTCATATAAGATGAGTGTCACGGAATGTACCTCATTCTTTATGTGATGACTCGTCTTATATGAGAGAATTTGATGTGATAACATATATAGTTGATTTTGTAAAATACATGTGTTGTGTTCTCTTCATTCTTTTGACTTTTCAACAAAAATTGCAAATCTCTACGCGAATGTAATGTAATGATACCGCATATTTACGAAGAATGTAATGCAACGTAGATGAAATTAAAACTAAATACAATTGTGTATTTTTTTGAATTGATTATGTGTACTTGTGACTTTATTTTTTACATTTATTTCTTGAATTTATTTAATACGCAACTTTATTCGAATTTATTTAATACGCAAATTTTATCGGAATTTATTTAATGCTTACTCGAATTTATTCAATATGTAATTTTATTCGAATTTATTAAATACGTAAATTTTATCGAATTTATTAAATACGCAACTTTATTCCAATTTATTTAATACGCAAATTTTATCGAATTTATTAAATGCGCAACTTTATTCGAATTTATTTAATACGCAACTTTATTCGAATTTATTTAATACGCAAATTTTATCGGAATTTATTCAATACTTATTCGAATTTATTAAATACATAATTTTATTCGAATTTATTTAATACGCAAATATAAATGCAAATAGTGTTCGAAGACATTATATTATTTAGATGACAAAATTATAAAATCTCATTTTATTAATATCATTGATACATTTACAATAATTGATACATTTTATTCGAATTTACTAATCTCTTGGGGTAAAAAGAGAACAACATTGGGGTAAAAAGAGACCAATCATCTTGGGATAAAACGACATCAACCCTTGGGATAAATCTAAATCTGGTTCTTTTTATACCCCAAGAAGATTCTTTTCACCCAGGGTAAAATGTTTTTGGAGGTAAAAAGAAGCAGATTTAGTTTTACCCCAAGGGTTACCTCTTTTTACCCTAAGTCGATTGACCTCTTTTTACCCCTTGAATAACGTATAAAAATGGTGTAAAATCAAGGTTGAATAACTGACTACCGTCCAAAAAAAGTGTTCTTGAGCTCAGACCACTGGCCAGAGGTGCGTGACATAAGTCACACAGCGTAACTTAACTCGTGCAAATTTAACATTGGCGTGACTTAACATGCGCATGGGTATTTTAGTCTTTTCAATTGGGAGCGAGCAATTTGTGTTGGGTAAAGAGCAGAATTCAATAAATAAAAGTGTTTTTTAAAAAGTAAACTCAAACGAGTTTACACGTGTTAACCCAATCAAACTCTTCAAACATTCCTATTTCACAAAAATCCGAGTTTGCCTCCGAGTTAACACTCAATTTGTGGAACACTGAGAAACACTACATTAATTTCGATATTTTGAAAATAGTCATGAGTTTTCAAAATTTTATCACAACGACTTTCTCGTATATGCACATAAAAATTTGTTTTCGCATATATAAGCAAATAAAATCCACAACTGGTTGTGATTCAACTATTTAACATATTTTTTATATATAAGAAAAAATATTTAATAGACCTGATATTTTTATTTAACACCTTTAAACTTTTGACAATATTAACTATCTTCTTCCTTTAAAAAAAATCTAATTATTTTTATATATCACACAGGTCTTTTACGAGATAGTCATTAAAAATGAAAAACTCAAAGACAACACAAGCTTCACTATTTTCCTCTCTTTGCTCTTTTTTTTCCTTAGTTTAAATTAGATTTCGAGTTTATGCTTCTTGCATTAAAAAAATGCATCATGAAAAATTATTAAGAAAAATATATTATAGTATAGTAGTTATATTTTTTAATTTGTTGATGAATATGGACTTGTTATTGAAAAGAAACAAAATAATAATTTGCAAATGAAAAAAACTCTTGCAATGACATTAAATTCAATGTATTATAGACGACAGTATTTAAACAATATGAAATATTCATGGTAGCAATGAAATAGACCAATGAAAAAAACTGAAAGACCAAATAAATAATACCTCTTTTTTTATTAAAAATAAAATAGACCAGAAAATTTCCATAATTGCTCATGAAAATGATGGCCTAAAATTATGGAATATTTTCATAAACAATTATTTATGTCATTAAAGAATACAGGTTTTTTCATTAGTTCACAAACTAAATGAAATTTTGATTTTTATTACTAAAAATAGAATTTTGAATTTGAAAATAGGAAGAAAGCATGTGCTTGTTTGAAGTCATTAAATGATTGATACAATTGTACCCAAAAAAAAATTGATTGATACAATTCTTTTAATACGCCATTATATGTACATGGTACATATACTTTTTTTTCCAAAGGGTACATGATACATATACGAGTAAGCAATTAATAATGATTTTAGCAAATAAAAGAAACCCTTGCAAGGTAAATGTTTGTTATATAAATAAATATAAATAAATTATTCTGGGTTCTTTTTATAAGAAACAAAAATGTAAAACTTTTTGATTATTTTTATAAGAAATATGAACTAATTTTCATTTGCACCATCTCTTCTCTTAAACATACATTTAGAATAAAAAAAAGAGGACAGGTACACGTGACATCTCAAAATCAAGTGCATAAAAAAGTACACATATGTCTATCTCTATCACAATGTTTCACAAATATAGAAATTACAATTATAGAAAATCAAATGATAATTATAATTTAATTATGGAATATAAAATGGAATAACGTACCATAGTCTCCATAAAATAAAAGAAGAAGTATTATATTTACTTGAAAACATTTAAAAGGATGTTAATTTGAATTAATTACATACGATTACATCCATAATAATATAAAATCACATCTACAAATAACATTCATATCAAATATGAAATTCATTATTCACAGTAATAACAAAATATATATTTTAATCAAAAAAAAATTCAACTATTAGCGAAAAATAAAAAATCTACTCCTAAAAAAAACACAAAATATAAATCATATAAATTATAAAATTGAATTAATTACATACGATTACATCCATAATAATATAAAATCACATCTAGAAAACACATTCATATCAAATATGAAATTCATTATCCACAGTAACAACAAAAGATATTTTTTAATAAAAAAATAAAAAAATAAAATATTCAACTATTAACGAAAAATAAAAAATCTACTCCGAAAAAAAACACAAAATATAAATCATATAAATTAAAAAAAAATATAAAATATATATTCATGGAGATTATAATATTGACTAGAAAAAATAAAAAATATTCTTTCAAAAAAAATATATATATATAATCGATTAAAATGTTATTTATTCTCATTAAAAAAGTTTCTGATATAGTGATATTACATCTCTTTCATTGATTACAAAATCAAACTCCATTTTTTTTGGTAGTGCAATCAAACTCCATTTAATTGAAAGATATATTGCCTAAACAAAATTATCTACTTTATTTTTTGTCTTTGCGGTTTAGTTTGCAGAGAAAAGTTTGGTATTCCTTGATGAAAAAAATGTTTCCAATAGATCTCAACAAGAGTATTACCATGCTTGGTGAGGGTACCAATAACAGCAGTGTTGGGTCCAATGATTCCCATACCCGCATGCTGGATCACCAAGGGTTGAAGTGGCACGCCAACGATAACTACTCGGTCGCCCACAGTGCTAATCTTCGGGGAAGAGTCACTCATGCATTGAGTAATGATGCTTTAGCTCATGCTCTGATGGACTATAGTTCTCCGACGTTAGGGCTTGAAAATTTTGAAGAGTGGACGATTGATTTGAGGAAGCTGAACATGGGCGAGGCTTTTGCGCAAGGATCTTTTGGGAAACTCTACCGAGGTACTTACAACGGGGAGGATGTCGCTATCAAAATCTTGGAGAGGAATGCAAATGATGCTCCGTTGATGGAACAACAATTTCAGCAGGAGGTTATGATGCTTTCTACATTGAAGCATCCTAATATAGTTCATTTCATAGGTGCATGTCGTAAACCTATGGTCTCGTGCATCGTTACTGAGTATGCTAAGGGTGGATCAGTTCGACAGTTCTTGAATCAACGCCAAAACCGAGCAGTTCCCCTCAAACAAGCTGTCAAACAAGCTTTGGATGTTGCAAGAGGCATGGCTTATGTTCATGGTCTGGGATTGATTCACAGGGACTTGAAATCTGACAACCTTTTGATTTTCGGTGACAAGTCAATCAAAATTGCTGATTTTGGAGTCGCTCGGATTGAGGTGCACACTGAAGGAATGACTCCCGAGACTGGAACATACCGTTGGATGGCTCCGGAGATGATCCAACATAGGCCTTACACACATAAAGTGGATGTGTATAGCTTTGGGATTGTTCTCTGGGAGCTCATCACTGGGATGCTTCCATTTCAGAACATGACAGCAGTACAGGCAGCATTTGCAGTTGTCAACAGAAATGTCCGCCCAATCTTGCCCGATGATTGTTTGCCTGTTCTTCGTGAAATCATGACAAGGTGCTGGGATCCCAACCCCGATGTTAGGCCACCATTTGCTGAAATTGTCGCAATGCTTGAAAGTGCTGAGATTGAGGTCATGACAACAGTCCGGAAGGCCAGGTTCAGGTGCTGCATAACCCAACCAATGACTGCGGAGTGATCAGATTAAAAAGCTTTAATGAGACTCTGACTTTATAGCAGCTTTGTTTATTTGCGAGTTTTATTAGACTCTGACAATATAATAGCTATGTTTATTTGCATGTTTTATTATACTCCAACTATATAATAGCTTTGGTTATTTGCGTGTTTTATTAGACTCCGACTATATAATAGCTTTGTTTATTTGCATGTTTTATTTCTTTCTTCTGAAGGAAAAATGAAAATATTATCTGAAGACCTTTGATTTATTTGGTTTCTGTTTACCGAACCGTCGTTTGAATTAGTAAAGAGATGATATGTCTCTTACACTTTTCTTGTAAATTAAGTTTGTCGTGTTACTTTTGAATTTATTCTGTCTTCTCTATTTCTGTTTCATAAGATGAGCTATATATACACTTACTCTACTAGCAATTTCTGTTGCGATTTAATGTGACTTAACTGTATATAAAAACATGGCGGCAACTAAGTTTGCAAGATCACTTGTATTCACCGAATTTAGGGTTTTAAGAAATGTGCTTCTTCTGTTGCAATTATAGCGAAGACTATTTTATATATTCAATATAAAATATTGTTTCAGAAGGCCATTGGTGAGGCTACCTTTATTAATAGTTTGGTTCAACAAGTGATGCTTGTCAATTGTTCTATCACATTGAAATGTTGGAACCTTTAATGTTTCACTTTGCAAGTCACAGTTTTTTTAGTCTGCTGCTGTAAGTCTTTTGGCCCGCTTAGTCGCTATTTCCTGGAGTTGTGTTCTCTTTTCTGGTTTTCTGGTTTTTGATCTGTCAAGCGCGGTTTGAACTTGTGATCTTTGGTCTATTTTGCAAACTGTTTGGATATTGATGTGTCACAGGCTGCTTGTTTCGCCTCTGTTTCATTTTTCTATCTTGGTCGAATCGTGTTGCACCACAGGCTTTGGATTTGGATGCCTAGGATCTAGTTTGCTTCTTCGTGCTGATTAGTGTTTCATTATGTTGGCTTTAGCTTCAGCTTTGTTCCTTATTTCATGTTCTCTTTCTTTTGGTTCCATTTGCGTAGCGTTGCTGGTTTTTTGTGGTTGTGTGGAGTTGTATTATTTAGTCGTTTTGGTGTTCTGGTTTGTTCCTACCTGCTAGTGTGTATTTGTACTAAGAATAATGTTACGCCATATCGCCATAAGTCCTGCCAAGATTCGTATCTTGTGTCACCGAACCATGCCCAAAATGTTTCCACCAGCTATAGTTGTTTGAATTTGAATGGAAATGGACCAGAATCTAAAATGCATGATCAGTTTGATAACTACAGAGACGGTGCTTTGGACGACACATACATATATCATCAATATGTAGTATATGATAGGGCTATGTTATGTTCACCCTAAGACTTCACTTTGGGAGGGTTTTTTTTGAAGGAAAGGGAGGGTTTCCAATATACTCTCCATTAGGAACTGATCATACTAATATCAAGTTTTGGTCCATATTAATTTGTCAAAAATATTTTATTCTCTTACTATAAGTTCAAGTGTTTTTTAGATGCCATGTCTCGAACCGAGGACGACAAGGTTCAGAAGAGAATCCTGCAACCAAGTAATCTAAAGGAAGTTTTTTTTGTTATATTCATTTCTATGTTCTAATATATTTATTAACCATTCATGGTAACACTACAAGAAATCCATGGAATTCCGACGAAACTTTCCGAGGAAGAAGTTGTTCCTCGTTAAAAATATGTTTTCCAGAGGAACATTTTCCTCGTTATACCGGTGTCAGAAATATCTGCACAGTAATTATAGTAAGAGAATAATTACACATGCAATGCAAGTAATCCTGGTTACACTAACACCCTAGCTAACCGAACTTCTTCGTAGCAAATCAAATCACATGTGAACCATAAATTTAAAAAAATGATTCTGGAGAATTTATTTCGACAATAATAATTCATGATAATTTAAACATTGTTTCTAGTTCTACTTGAATTATAACGATAAACAAATATATCACATTTGAATATCTTGAAAGTGTTGATCTTGTTGTGAAATTGTTAAATGGAAGAATACCAAAAGAACGTGAGAATTGTAAGTTTTGAATAACTTGAGCTTATTATTCTATGGTACAAAAATTTGGATGTATGCTTCTTCAATCCACTGGTAAGGGAAATCTATACATCATTATAAAATTTAAATATTTCATTGACATCATTTAACATCATGTTGTCTTTTTTTGAATAAAACATACGACCTTCTTCGCTTGCACCTGGAATTTCCATTGTTGTTATCACTTGCAGATTGTGGAAAGAATAAAATCAATGTTAAAATCGAATACCCGAACAAAATACAAACAAACATTTGAGATATTTAAATTGATAGAGGAAAATATTATCACTTATTTGCACTTTTTTCATTATAGAATACTAAAATCCTTCAATGGAAGAAGCATGATTAATTCAAATCAAGAGTATGGATTTTTTTTAAAAAGAAATGGACAGAAAAAGTAAAATTTCACACACCAGATATCGTATATCTCAATAATTTAAACCTTACTTCAACAGAAAACATACCACAAATTTTTTTGCTTCAACGGAGCTTAATTGAACATTCACAGCCAATTTTTTATATTTAGGGATATTAATGTGTTTGGTGGCGCTGAAGACTATTGTTGCCGTAAATACCCAAACCTAGAAGAGACGGGGAAGAAGATTGCTAGAAAATGTACCGGATTGCCAATACCCGCCAAAACACTTGGAGGACTTGTGCGTTCAAAGGTAGTGAGTGGACTGCAATTCTTAATAGTGACGTATGGAATTTGATCCAGATTAAAACTATGCCCGCTTTGCATTTGAGTTACCAATACCTTCCATCTCGTTTGAAGAGATGTTTCTCCTATTGCTCAATTTTTCGAAAAGATTGCCTACTTGATATGAAAAAATTGGTTTGGATATGGACGGCAGATGGCTTCCTTGATTATTCTCAAAGTGAAAAAGAGGCGGAGGATGTTGATGATGACTATTTTGCTGAATTTTTATCTAGATCGTTAATTCGACAATCATACGATGATACACATGGAGAAAAGTTTGTCATGCATGACCTTATCAACGATTTAGTGACATGCATGTCAGGAAAAAGTTTTTTTTTTATAAAATAAGGAATGATATAAATGCAAGAGAGGCCTGAACCGCATGCAAAGAGCTACATCATTCTAAAGTAAGGTAAGCCAATACTATCTCTATGTAACACAGGGAGAATAAAAAGGGGAGCCTTGTCCCACCACTGAGATTTGAAGTGACCAAAGCCTTGACCATTCTTGGCTAAAGCATCTGCCACCTTGTTACCCTCATGATGGGTATGGGAGCACTTGAAGGACATATTTCTCAACAAAGCTTTGCAATTCAGCCACCTTGTCCGAACACCCCAAGGAACCGCAACATTCAAAGTCAAAGCCCGCACAACCATTAAAGAATCACTCTCAACCCAAAGTGCATTCCAGTTCATCAAGCCAGCCTTCTCAATAGCAAACATGGCCACACAAAGTTCCGCCAAGAAGGGGCTAGCATGCCCAATGTTGTGGGAGAACCCACCAAGAAACTGGGCAGTGCTGTCCCTAAAAACCACGCCAATAGCGCCACAAGAAGGTTAACCGAAAGCTGAGCCATCTATGTTGGCCTTTACCCAACCCATAGGAGGGAACGACCAACGCACTTCTAAAGGAGCAGCAATGGGCTTTTAGCACGAAACGGAGTATGGAAAATCTGAGAAGGTTTGAAATCCAAAACAGAGGAGTTGCTAACCCCTTTGGTCAGAGAATAACTAAAATTAACCTCAGCTATGACACTGAATCAAATTAGCCATATTATCCGTCTTATCATGGAACAGACGTTGGTTTCTCTCAATCCAGATGCGCCAGATAATGTGCATAACGGCAGAGACCATGAGTTGTTGTGCCAGAGTGCTCCCTCTACCCAAGCAACTCATCAACAAAGAGTGCCAGCTGGACAAGTCAAGAGGATGATCCGTCCCTGTGCTTAACCAGTTCCAAATCTTGACAGCTTCTGGACAAGAAAAAAAAGAGATGTTATGTGCTCTCCGCAGCAGATTTGCAGAAACATCACCTAGAAACAATAAGACAACCCCTCTTCCGTAAATTTTCATCTGGCGGAAGCCTGTTATGAGCCAAGCGCCAAGTAACAAAAGATCTCGTGGGAAGGACATAACTATACCCGATAATGTTGCACGTTGCAAACTTGAATGTGATAATATCTCTAAAAAAGTCCGTCGTTTGTCATATAACCAAGAATATTATGACAATTTCACGAAGTTTTAAGAATTTCTACAGTTTCTAATTCTAGTGAAGCTTCCTGCTACATGTTTCGGAGAGCAAGAAATTAATTATCCTCAAAATGTTGCGCATGTTATCATTATCAGCTTATGGGAACATAACCAAGCTACCAGCAGATTCAGTTGGTAACTTGGTGCAGTTGCAGTATCTTGATCTATCCTTCACAAGAATCAAAAGCTTGCCTGATACCACATGTAACCTTTACAATTTGCAAACCTCGATTTTATGTGGTTGTTGTGATCTCACTGAATTGCCAATGAATACAGTTAATTAAATAAACTTACGTCATCTTGATACAAGTGGAAATGATATAAAAGTGTTTCCCATAGAAATTGGTGAACTAGAAAACCTTCACACTTTAACTGTTTTTGTAGTGGGGAAGGGACAAGTAGGGCTAGGTATCAAAGAGCTTAAGAAATTCTGACTCCAACAAGGTAAACTTACCATCAATAACGTGCATAATGTCATCGACGTCAAGGAGGCACATGAAGCCAACCTGAAAAGCAAAGAGAAAATTGAAGAGTTGGAGTTGCTATGGGGAAAACATAGTGAAGATTCTCTAAAAGTGAAAGTTGTGCTTGATTTGTTGCAACCACCGATAAACCTGAAGAGCCTGAAAATTGACTTGTATGGCGGGACAAGCTTTCCGAGTTTATCACTTGTTCAACTACGTTTTTTTTAACAAAAAAAGACCGTCCATTAAACAAATTGTTCCTATTCTTCATTCTTATTCTTATTTGATGTAGTATATGATATCCTCTCTTAATTCATACAGTTTGATCATTTGATATGAAACTGTTTGATCACTTGATATCAAATGCTTTGACATTCCACACTAAAAAGGTTTGTAAATCTTTTGTAACCATTTCATTATTTTATTTATGTTTGCATATGCTACATCAATTGATATTTTGTGTAACCCAATAAAACATATAGTTTTCATTAGAGACTTATGCATTGAACCAACAATTTTTTTATTCCATAAATGAGATCAAATAATATCAATATTATCCCATTTAAAAATTTGCATTTTTCCATTATAGTCAAATTGATCCAAAGCTACATACATAAGATGAAGAAAAACCAAAAGTCCAAAACAAATGGATACATATCTCAAATAGTTAATATTTAAAAGTTATGAGTCACACTTGATTGAGATGTAGATGACATGATTATCTCCTGCAGCAAGTACACTAAAACGTATTATTGTCCCTTCATTGACTCTACGTGCAATGCAGAATTTTTTTCATTCACCAGCAAGCTTGAAATGCAAATTAGGATCTTCAAGATCTCATGGTAATTTTAGTGAGTCTTCGACATCACAATTTACTCAAATCCATGATAAGACAAAATCTGAAAAAAGAATTACATATAATAGGATTTATAAATATGCACCACCAAAGTTCTATATTTCTAGTGGTGAAGTAGATATAGGAGGAGGGTGAAATTGGAATTTTGTGGCCAAAAATATATGACAAAATAGACAGTCCATGCAATTAGGGTTGGGGATTAAAGTTTGCCCACTATTATCCAATTTACAATAACTAGACTCTAACCCATGCGATACACGGGTTTGGTAGAGTTTCATGTATAAGTATTAAATTGGCTATATAATTATTTTTAGAGTTACATTCAGTACTAATATGTTATCAGACCAGTGCAAAAAGCAACAAAAAAAGGTTTAAAAAAATACCAATTTAAGTTTTTAACTTTATTTTCTTACCAAACAATATCACCATGTTGTGTTCCTTAATTACCTTCATATTTGATTACATTCCCGTTAAAAGAACTATTAAAATAAGCAAATTGAAAATAGTAAACATGCTTTAAAAGTCAAAGTGAGAAAGCAAAATATTATTATAATCTAGTCTAGTGATTTTCACAAATAAAAAGTCAAAATAAATAACTTTAAGTAATATAATATAGGAGAAACAAAAAAGCAGATAAAATTACATTAAAAAGTGAAGTTTCTAGTAATAAAGTTATCATCTGATTCAGTCAATTTCTTATTTTGATTGGACTGCAATTCATATGCATTTCAAATTCGGTAACATATATAACTATGATCACTATTATTGTGAACAATTTTACATGCAAGGAAAGAAGAAATAAAAGAAAAGGAGGAACAAATGATCAATTCACAAGGAAATTGGAGAGAAGGAAATGAATCTAAAAATGATGACGGATTTTCTGGTCATCTCGAATTATGTATTCTAATATACGTTATTCAACCCGTGCAACCAAAGTTTTAACAACAACTAATACACCAAAATAACTATTTAATTTCAATTATTCGAAATAATTGTCTGAAACAATATTTAAGAACCAAAAACGATAGGCATAAATAAAGGGAGAAAATGAAAGTTTATGGGAAGTGGAAAAACTGGGATAAGAAGTGGGGGGCAATTTTAGAGGTTTGCTGATGAGGTTTAATTCAACAAAAACTTGTGTGGCTTAATAGAAAAAATTGTTGAGGACGACCATTTGTAACCGGGTTTAACTTCCTGTAAGTAATTCTTTTCATAAAGATTTTTATAACTAATCAAAAAGGATGGGATTAGGTTAATTAGGGTTACTAGCAACACTATATAACATTTAATAATTAATATAATAAAGATAAAGATAGATAGATAGATAATATTGTTTCCATGAATCTATAAGTCTATAACTATTCCCTCAAAAAAAAAATGAATCTATAACTATTATTTATTGGATTTACAGGAAAGACTTTTCACCGCTCTAAAAATAGGTACATACTCATGTAAGTTTCACTACCAAAAAAAAATAATACTCATGTAAGTTTACAATTTGATTATTTTCAAATTCTACATTATGCTAATATATACAATCCAACAATTATGAATTATAGTATCCCCCTTCAAAAAAAACAATTATGAATTATAGTAGGATTAACCATATGTTTCAGATCTTGTGGTATACCAAAACAATGTTATACTTCTTTTTTTTTTTGAGAGGAAACAATGTTATACTTATCCACATACACTCTTTCTAACACATGCGATAGGAAAATAGGGAATATAATACTAGTATATGAAAGGACTTTTGACTGGAAATTGCATATTTCAATTTCTTTCACATGTGAGTCTTCTTGAGTCTTTCAATGTTGCTATTTTTAATATGCCAATTGCCTTAAGAAAGTGTGCAACTTTCTTTGTATCAATTATATTGTCGACCGTAAGCTTTGCTTTCCAGCTTTCTAATTTTGTCTTTTACCCACATGCTATTGGCATGCTACTCTTCTTGAGTTTTCTCAATCTGCCTAGATCTTAATTTTCTTCAAAATTTAGATCAAAGTCCTTCCTTGCTACTTTGCTTTAACAAAAACAATAGAAGATGGCTGCAACTATGATAGGAGGTGCTTTTCTCTCTGCAACTGTTCAAACCTTAGTTGAGAAACTTGCTTCAAAAGAGTTTCTTGATTACATCAAAAACACCAAGCTTAATGTATCACTAATGAAGCAGTTAAAAACAACACTGCTCACTCTTCAGGCTGTGTTAGATGATGCCGAGCAGAAGCAGATCAACAATCCTGCTGTCAAACAATGGCTTGATGATTTGAAAGATGCGGTATTTGATGCTGAGGATTTGTTAAACCAAATCAGTTATGATTCCCTGCGATGCAAGGTGGAGAACACACAAGCTGGAAACAAATCTAATCAGATGTGGAACTTCCTTTCTTCTCCTTTTAAAAACCTATATGGAGAGATCAACTCCCAAATGAAGATCATGTGTGAAAGCTTGCAACTTTTTGCACAACATAAAGTTATCCTTGGTTTGCAAACTAAAAGTGCTAGAGTTTCTCATAGAACACCTTCAAGTTCTGTGGTTAATGAATCTGTCATGGTTGGTAGGACGGGTGATAAAGATAGACTAATCGATGTGCTGGTATCAGACAGTGGCTCCAGCAGAAATAATAGGTTAGGTGTTGTTGCAATTTTGGGTATGGGAGGTGTCGGTAAAACGACCCTTGCTCAACTTGTTTACAATGATGAAAAAGTTGAAAAATATTTTGATCTCAAAGCATGGGTTTGTGTATCAGAGGATTTTGATGTTGTTAGAATAACTAAATCTCTCCTTGAATGTGTTGTTATAAATACAACAATTGTCAATTCAAAGGTCTGGGAAAGCAATAATCTTGATATCCTTCAAGTTGAATTAATGAAACATTTGATGGATAGAAGATTTTTGTTTGTGTTGGACGACATATGGAATGACAATTATATAGATTGGGATGAGTTAATAGCACCCTTGGTTAACCGAGAAACTAGAAGCAAGGTGATCATAACAACACGTGAACAAAAAGTTGCAGAGGTCGCACGCACATTTCCAATTTATAAATTAGAACCTCTATCTGATGAAGATTGTTGGTCTTTACTCTCGAAGCATGCATTTGGTAGTGAAGACTATTGTTGCGGTAAATACCCAAATCTAGAAGAGATTGGGAAGAAGATTGCTGGAAAATGTGGTGGATTGCCAATAGCTGCCAAAACACTTGGAGGACTTATGCGTTCAAAGGTAGATGAAAAGGAGTGGATTGCAATTCTTAATAGCGACACATGGAACTTACGAAATGATAAAATTATGCCCGCTTTGCATTTGAGCTATCAGTATCTTCCCTCTCATTTGAAGAGATGTTTCTCCTATTGCTCAATTTTTCCAAAGGATTACCCACTTGATAGGAAAAAATTGGTTTGGATGTGGATGGCAGAAGGCTTCCTTGATTATTCCAAAGGTGATAAAATGGCGGAGGAAGTCGGGGATGACTATTTTTCAGAATTGTTATCTAGATCATTAATTCAACAATCAAATGATGATGCTCATGGAGAAAAGTTTTTCATGCATGACCTTGTCAACGATTTAGCGACATTCATTTCAGGAAAAAGTTGCTGCAGGCTTGAATGTGATAACATCTCTAAAAATGTCCGTCATTTGTCATATAACCAAGAATATTATGACAACTTCATGAAGTTTAAGAATTTATACAATTTCAAATTCTTGAGAAGCTTCCTACCCACTTCCTTACATAGAGCACATAATTACTTATCTATCAAGGTGATTGATGATTTGATACCCAGTCTCAAAAGGTTGCGCATGTTAACACTATCAGATTATGGAAACATCACCATGCTACCAGATTCAATTGGTAATTTGGTGCAGTTGCAGTATCTTGATCTTTCCTTCACAAGAATCAAAAGCTTGCCTGATACCACATGCAACCTTTACAATTTGCAAACTTTGATTTTATGTGGTTGTTGTGATCTCACTAAATTGCCAATGAATATGGTAAATTTAATAAATTTACGTCATCTTGATATAAGTGGGACTGCTATAAAGGAGTTGCCCATAGGAATTGGTGAACTAGAAAACCTTCAAACCTTAACTGTGTTTGTAGTGGGGAAGGGACAAATAGGGTTAGGTATCAAAGAGCTTAAGAAATTTCCTCACCTACAAGGGAAACTTACCATCAAGAATTTGCATAATGTCATTGATGCCAAGGAGGCACACGATGCCAACTTAAAAAGCAAAGAGCAAATTGAAGAGTTGGAGTTGCTATGGGGTAAACAAAGTGAAGATTCTCTAAAAGTGAAAGTTGTGCTTGATATGTTGCAACCACCAAAATATCTGAAGAGCCTGAAAATTGACTTGTATGGCGGGACAAATTTTCCGAGTTGGTTGGGAAATTCTTTGTTTGCTAACATGGTGTCCCTTTGCATCAGTAATTGTGAATATTGTGTGACACTTCCACCACTAGGTCAGCTACCTTTCCTCAAGGATCTAGAAATATATGGTTTGAAGATATTGGAGACAATTGGCCCAGAGTTCTATTTTGTCAAGAGAGGAGAAGGTTCCAATTCGCCTTTCCAACCATTTCCATCCCTTGAGCATATGAAACTTCACAACATGCCAAATTGGAAGGAGTGGTTTCCCTTTGAAGGCAACAATTTTTCTTTTCCTCGCCTTAGGACTTTGAAGTTACGTGGTTGTCCTGAACTTAGGCGACATTTGCCAAGTCACCTTTCTTCCATAGAAGAAATTGAAATAGAAGGGTGTGGCAATCTATTGACAACACCACCTACTTTGCATTGGCTGTCATCAATAAAGAAAATGAAACTTGCATATTATTTGGGTTTTGATGATCATGCTGAAAGTGTCCAGCAAACATTGCTTGAGCTTGATTCTCCGTGTCTTCTACAGAGTATAAATATCATATGTTTGAGTCTATTTTCTTGGCCTAAAATGATTATGAATAGCACTTGCCTTACACAATTGGAACTCTATGAAATTCAGTCTCCCGTAGCATTTCCGGTGGATGGCCTACCCACTTCATTGCGGTCACTTACTATTTCTAGGTGTGAAAAGTTTGCATTCATGCCTCCTGAAATGTGGAGCAATTACACATCACTTGAGAGTTTGTATCTACGAAGTAGCTGTTGTGCACTTACATCATTCCCACTTGATGGTTTCCCTGCGCTACAAAGGCTTGACATTAGTGATTGTAAGAGTCTGGATTCAATTTTTATTTTAGAAAGTCCTCCATGTCGGCCATCAAGCCTCCTATCACTTAGAATCGTATCACATGACTCAATTGAATCACTTAAATTCAATGTTCGGATGGACACACTCACTGCTCTTGAAGAGTTGTTTCTTCAATGTTCAAAGTTGTCATTTTGTGCAGAAGTTTGTCTACCTCCCAAATTACAAAAAATTGATATAGTATCCTACATAACAACGCCGCCTGTAACTGAATGGGGTCTACAAGGCCTCACTGCTCTTTCAAGATTGAGTATTGGATGTTGTGATGATATTGTTAACACCTTGTTAAATGAACCATTGCTACCTATCTCCCTTGTAGATCTGACAATCATTTATCTCCAAGAAATGAAGTCTTTCGATGGAAATGGACTTCAACACCTCTCCTCTCTCAAAAATCTTGCCATTCTAACTTGTGAACAACTTCAATCAATTCCAGAAAATTGCCTCCCTTCCTCGCTGAAATCACTTGGATTGTATGATTGTAAAAAGCTTGAGTCATTACCAGAAGACAGCCTCCCTTACTCTCTTAAGAAACTGGGCATTTATGGATGCCCATTGTTAGAAGAAAGGTATAAAAGGAAGGAACATTGGTGCAAAATTGCTCACATCCCTGTCATCATAATAAATGACCAAGTCACAATATGAGCCATGATAAAGTGAGAGAAGGAAGAATTGCGTTCTCGTTTCAGGTACTTTTTTACTAACCTCTCTAGTCAAAATAATTGCTCATTTGTACAATTTAAAGAGCTCTGAACTATGACAGTAAATTTTTCACAGTGATAATCTATGTATGAGGTTTATTATATTTATATGCTCATTTGATAAGTAACACACTGTTACATTTATCAGAGCTGGAATAAGTCATTATGATTTGCTATGAAATGTGCTTTCTTGTGAACATAAAGAGAATTATTTGTTTTTCTTAACTTCTTTCGCCACATTCCTTGCTACATATAGCCAAAGTTATTACCTTTAGATATAGAAATCAGATTTCTGTATTTTTTAAGTTTGTTACTAACTAGTTTCCTTGCTGATATATTCTTTGCCAAAAAACTTCACTTCCTGGATCATTCATTCTGTGCAAACTGTTAGCAAGTTTGAATTTCATTAATTGAATTGTCACTCATATATTTTAATATTGAAAAATAAATTAATCATATTTATCATCTCTTTTGTCCTCTTTTCAGGAGATCGAGACCTAAATGGATGAAAATCAGCTCACGTGATGAATTGAAGACAAAAGTGGGGCATGTTATTATTGTCATGATTCTTCTTGTAAAAATGTTTGAGAGGTGCCGAATGTATGGTTTCCATTGAGTTCCATAAGATTGGATTTTCTTTGTATGTTCTTCATAACCTGCATGAGTCAGTCTAACATAGTACTTAACAGAAAGTGATGTTTGTACCTGCTAGGAGTATCTCTCCTTAATCAGGATATTGATTTCTACTAGAATTCTTGAATCCAATTACTTCACGTTTCAAACTATTCCGAGTCTTATTGTGTACGCGTAAAACTGTATGAGACCAAATTGCAGGAGATTTCTTTGATTCAGAATCCCAGATAATATAATATAGCATCGGCCTTGTGTCTGCAAAATGTAGCAAATATATGTTTCAAAAAGATTGACAAAAGCTTCCTTCTTTAAGTATTCTCAAACTTTCATCCTTATATCTTTGAATTTATGAGCCCTGAAACTTACTTTTTTTTTCCCTCAAAAATTGCTAAATGAATTCAATTTATGGTTTATTAAATTTCACTTCTTCAATTTTGGAGGTGCTTAAAAAAATTGCAGAAAATATGCTGCCATTTGGTTGCTTGTCAAGATTTTATAAGATGGAAGCAAGGAAAACATTTTCTCGGCGGACATAATAGAATACATGATGTGGCATTCATTCTTGCATTGGAGGCTGGCCTGGTGGTATAAATATTAAACAAGGCATTCAATGTACTTTCTCTGATCTTCATAATTTTAAGTGATTTATTTTTATATCAAACATGTCAATTCGGCTACATAATTGTTCAGAACAAGTTTAATAAACATGTCAAATTACAGGTTTTGCTTTTGACAGTATTTGCGATATATAATTTATCATGTCAAATTATAGGTTCAGAATACTTGATTTTTTTTCTTTTTCTTGTTGCATGGGACTTCAATTTTTAAAACCCCGTTATGAACTTTTAAATCCCATTTTTAAAGTGCTTAAAAACGAAAGATTCAGATTTTGAACTGTTTGATGCATACGAGAAGTAGTTCAATTCAGCTCAGTTTGGTTCATAGTGTAGTACTTCAGTTGGTTTTGCACATGTGCAATTCTGTTAAAAATAGTTGGATTTGAAAATATGAACTTGATACATTTTATTATAAACAATGGTAACTGAAAACCTTTGTTACACTTTGCAAGTCACAATTTTATAGTCTGCTGATGTAAGTATTTTGGCCCGCTTAGTCGCTATTTCCTGGAATTGTGTTCTCTTTTCTGGTTTTTGATCTGTCATGCGTGGTTTGGACTTGTGATCTTTGGCCTATTTTGCAAATTGTTTGGATGTTGATGTGTCACAGGGTGCTTGTTTCGCATCTGTCTGATTTTTCTATCTTGGTTGAATGGTGTTGCACCACAGACTTTGGATTTGGATGCCTAGTATCTTGTTTGCTTCTTCAACTTTGTTCCTCATTTCATGTTCTCTTTCTTTTGGTTCCATTTGTGTAGTGTTGCTGGTGTTTTGTTGTTGTGTGGAGTTGTATTATTCGTTTTTGTGTTCTGGTTTGTTCCTACATGTTAGTGCAGTGCTTTGTAAGTCTTGCTCTCATCCGGGGTACATCTTGTGGTTTGATATGAAATGTTATAATAAATTTACTCCAATTAAAAAAAGGTCACAGTTTTTATAAGACAGGTATGCAAAACTATATATAGCCTTTATTATAGTGTTTAAAGACTGCTTTCTAAGGAAACAGTTTCAAATTGTAAGAATGGTCCTTGCAATATCATAAGCATAGCTGATTACAGATTCCCTATTATAATTCCCTATGGAAAGTAATGGATTTGCAAGAGATATATGAAAGGATGGTCCTGAAATTTGTACAACCGACAGAAGCTGGCTTCGTAATTGTGAATAGCGCGGTCGTTTGGAATTGTTCCTTCGATGATCAATTTCCCACACTCAAGTTCAACATCTTTGGTTGAATTGTGTATTTTTTAGATGTTCAAGCAAACTCAGCTCAGATGAACTTTGTTGTGAATCATCAATTCAAAAAGCTTTAGCTATTTTTGGTTGAAAATACCTGAATAGTTTTTATTTATATCCTATCTTTAACATAACCCCCTGAAACTACAGCTCTTGAAGAATGGACTATATACACAACAAGAATCAAACTCCACACCACTTGATCAAATCATGTGATACCATTACATGAACCAACTATGCATAGAGATGTGATACCATTTCATCAACAAACTATGCCAAAAGCTGTGATATACTATTTCATCAGAAAACTATGCCAAAAGCTGTGATATACTATTTCATCAGAAAACTATGCCAAAAGCTGTGATACCATTTCATCAACAAACTATGCTGAAAGTTTAACCTATTAAGTTTAACCTGATGTGTTAAAATTTTCCTACAATTAATATTAGCTTTATTCATTGAATAAAGCGTAAAGCCATAGTTGTAACTGTAGCAATATTTAGGATCAGTGGTGAATTAACTTGTATGTTATCCTATCATATGATATAAAAGTTTTAAAAATTCATGTTAAGCCTTATGCAGTGACTTAACAGAGAAGTTTTCTTTCATGTTTGTTCAGAACCTTCTATTTTGTTCAGATATATATGTGACCATGATCAAATATCTAAATAAGTGCTTTGAGTTAGATTCATGTAATTTTGATTTTGATTTTGATTTTGATCTTGATCAACATGCAAAAACTCATCAAATAAACTACCACTATCTTATAAAACAATTGCAAACAAGGAACACAACACAGATTAAAACCCAATCAAGTTACGAAATTGTCAACATTTTCAATGAACATTACAGATATTTGACCAATAAACATACTACATTAGCTCGTGTTGCATACTGGATCATATTACAAACACAATCAAACACATATTACCCAACTCCAGCCACCCAAGAGTTAATAGTACAATATAATTATAAATATCGAGAAAAAGTTGAAGAAGAATGTTTCACAACCTCATTCTTCTTCTCCGTGTCATCTTCTTGAATTTGATCACTGTCACCAGGGAGTGAAAGCAGAGACTCTGTATACATAGCCACTAGGGGTCCACATGGTTCGTTATAGTATGAGCAATTCTCTAGCAACTCACCATTGCCATCATACTTCACCAATCCAGTACCACCATTTGTTCCAATAACATCACCACTTTTTGTAGAGCATATTGGGGGATCATACTGAACGCAAATGCCATCAATAGATAGGACAACAGTCTTAGTCCAAGACGAATGCACTTTGTACTCTTTCATAACCCATATTTCAATTGTTTCATCCTCCATAGCCCATAGACTAAGAAAATCTCCAAATATCCACAAATCACAATCTATAGGTTCATGGTCAAAACCATCTGGAAAAGGCATCTCCAAAAGTTTTCTTTCTACTAAATCAAAGCCAACAATAACATCCATTGATAAATCATGGCGAAAAGAGAACCAATGAATAGTCCCATTAAAGAGCGTCCCTACTTTGGGATCATCATTTGCATTCATATAATAAGGGAAGTGAGTATACTTCACCAATACAGGACACTCAATTTCGTTCCATGTATTAGCTCTCAATGAGAAAAACTTCAAATGTGATGAAATATTATCTTCTATTGGTTCTATACTCGTATCATAGGACACTGATACCACCAAGTAATCATCTGTTGAATCGTCATACCCAAAACCATATAGACAACATAAATATTTTGCATCTAAATTGGAAGGAGGAAACGGTATTTGTTTGTGACGTCCAGTGGATGGATTCCATAGGTAGATGTGTAAAGAATAAGTCAAAACTATAAATCCTCTACATGAACTTTTAATTTCAACATTAGAATAAGATTCGGGAAGCATAAAATTAAAGTTCAATGAAGTAGAAGCAGAATCATCGTTAAGCGATGCTTCAAAATCTATAGATCGAATTTCAAGAGCTGGAGTTGACATGAACACAATTCTATTAGTGTGTGTTGCAGTGGAAAGTTCAAAATGCGATTTTGAAAAGTGAGGATCAGTGATAAGAGTTAACCATGACTTACAAACGCATTTGAAACGTATAAGAGACTTTACTGGTAACCTCAATATGATTTGTATGATCAATTCATGAGGCAGATACAGGCCGGTATTCTTCTCCTTCTCCATCCGTCTTCCTCCTCTGCAATTGTTGTTTTGTTTCTCTTCGTTTTAGATTACTAATTTAATTTGTATGATGGTGATAGATAAAGTATTACTATCTTGGTGATATATAAAAGTATTAATCCTTCTTTGGTACTCTTCACATCACAAGTTAATTGTTGAGCACTCTTCCTACATGGAATGCAATGAGTCAACGAACATTATATATATTGCAAAGGAAAAATCGGTAAACCTTGCGTGAAAGCCAAGCCAACATGTCAATTTTAAAATCAACAAAAACAAATAAATTAAAACTAATTAAATAATATTCAACAATGCTATGGTTTGTTTAACTATCAACAACAAAACATGTAAAATTGCTTAAAACAACATACCCATTAACAAAGATTTGAAATTTGCACACCCAGGTTGCGATTTGAGGAATTAAAGGCGTGAAAGTGAAAATGAACCAAATGGATCCCTTTGATTTTAATGGGGAAAGAGTATTCGGCGAAAACACTAGCAGTGTGGTAGATTGAGGGTAAACTAGGAAGTGAGTTTTGGTTACTGATGAAAAGTGGATAGAAGTGGTGGAGCCGGTGATGATGAGGTCAAGGTTTTAAAAAAAGGTCCGTCCATTGCCGAGAAAAAGGCTGCCACAAAAAGGTATAGGCAGCTGACGTTACCGTTTCTTGTTGTTGTTTCTTCAGAGTGAACAAAACTCAAGACGAAACATAGTTACGGCTGCAACAAAACACCAGCGCAAAAAAATGTCATTCATGATAATAGACATAAAATCCGGATATTTTTTCAATTGAGATAGATAAAAATCATATTTTTAGTACGTATTTGATCATAAATTACATTTATATCTTCTTATCTAGTTTAGAACTCCAAAACTTTCTCTAATTTAAGTTATTTAAGTTACTATCGTTATATAAGAGTTGTGCAATGTTGTGATTAGTTCACACAACCGCAATTCATATCGCAACACCTGTAACGGCCGAAATCGCGAAATCCTATACGCGATCGTGACTGTTATTTAGAACCTTGGATCAGGTAGTTGTCGAGGGGAGAGAAGAGGTGTGGAGAAGTAGGGAAAGATGAGGAGAAAAGGGAATTGGGTTGAAATCGAACTTAAGAAGATGAAGAAGGATAAAGAGAATGAAGATGGTGATTGAGAATGAAGATTAAATGTTTTTTCCTTTAATTTTGAAAACTAATTAATTAATATTATTATTTTTTAAATAATAATTTTACTTTTATTAAAATAATTTAAAAAATGTTTAAAATAAACTAAATGGCACACCACATGACCAACTTTGCACAATCAACACTTACCACATAGATAAAAATGGGATAAATCAACAAACAAAAAAGAGGCCTAAGGACTACTTTAAAAGACAAAAAATTACAGAAACATTTTTCAAAAGTTTTTTGGTAAGGACCAAAATTCAAACAAATCATATTTGTAACCGCGAAAAGCATATTTTAGCCTAAATTATATAGTCAATAAATCTAAGCTAGGTCATGTCTGATATAAACTAAGTTATAGGCCCCTTTCAGCCACCCATAACCTCGCCTTTTCTCACATCTACTGAAGATTTATAATCAATCCATTTTATCTCGTTCACATGTGTCATGCCCCTCGTTGTGATTTTGGATTTCTACCATGGTTGAGGCATGAGACAGATTACAGTTTATAATCCAAAAGTATTTGCAATGAACTACAATCTAACTAGACATTGTTATAGCTTAACAAAATACATACATTGATTATACAAGAGTGACTTTGTTTTTGTTAGTTACATAGGCAAAGGGTGTTTTTTTAAGGGGCTGTTTGGATTGAGGCTTTAGGATGAAAAGAGATGGGAGGATTTACTTTTCTTTTTTAAATTATGGACTATATAACATGTTTTTCTAAAATAAATTAAATGTGATTGAAGTATTATATGATCATTTATCATGTTAATATGTTAACTTATTTAAAAACATTTCATAGTGTCAGTAATTTAAAAATGAAAAGTAAATCATCCCTTCTTTTTCCCTCCTAAACCTTTCATCCAAACACACTCTTAAGGAACAAACCCAGAGAGTGCTGACAGTCATCCAAAAAAACTGAAGATGACTAATTTTAAAACACTAGAAAAAATATAATTCCAAACATTAACATGTGTTGATCGTGGGAGTGCTTTACCATTCATTGTGGTTTTACTACTCATTAAACTAATCTCTATAGTTGCTCGCATAAAATATTTAGTTCACATTCTAAAGCACGGATACTTCAAAATAGATGATGTATTATATCTTATACGTATCATACACCGATACCTGACCAATACGCTCTGATACGTATCGGATGAGTATCCGGAGATTAAATTGTATATTTTTAAAAAACAATTGTCTAATATTTTTCAGATACATCGGGAATACTCGAGGGATAGACGGTGGAAAACCGATATGTGCATGATATGTGATGTTTTCTATTATCTTTTGGATAGATGTAATGAACTAGTAGTAGTGTTCTCTTTTTGGGATATATCATATATGTAATTGACAAATAATTATACTTGTGTTGTTGTTCATTATATGTTTTGTCTCTTTTTGTTGTGTTGAGAACGCCGGTATTGTTGATTGACATGTGAAAACAATACCATTTAACACCTCTAGTCAAAATAATTTCTCATTTGTAAAATTTAAAGAGCTCTGTAACTATAACATAGTAAATTTCCACAACGATGGTCTATGTATGAAGCTTATAATATGTTCATTTGATAATAAACACAATGTTGCATTTGTCAGAGTTGGAATAACTCATTATGATTTGCTATGAAATGTGCTTGCTTGTGAACATAAAGAGAATTGTTACCTTCAGATATAGAAATCAGTTTTCTGTATTTTCTAAGTTTGTTACTAACTAGTTTCCTTGCTGATATTGTCTATCAGATTTTTCTAAATCGCCATTTTTTTTATTCTTCCACATTCTTTGACAAGAAATTTCACTTCCACATTTTTTTATTGTTGCTAACTAGTTCATTCATTCTGTGCAAACTGTTAGCAAATTTCAATTTTATTGATTGAACTGTCACCATATATTTCAATATTGAAAAAGAAATTAAATATATATCTCTTTCGTCTTTCTCTGATTCAAAATCTCGGATAATATGATATAGCATATGCTTGTGTTTGCAAAATGTAGCACATATATGTTTCAAAAAGATTGACAAAAGTTTCCTTCTTTAAATTTTCATCCTTATATCTTTGAATTTTCGAGCACTGAAACTTACTTTTTTTCCCCTAAAAAATTGTTAAATGAATTCAAATTGTGGTTTATTAAATTTCACTCATTCAAAAATTTCCAGAAACTATGCTGACATTTGGCTGTTTGTCAAGAGTTTATAAGATGGAAGCAAGGAAAACTTTTTCACGGCGGATATAATAGAATACATGATGTGGTATTCATTCTTGCATTGGAGGCTGGCCTGCTATAAACATCAAACAAGGCATTCAATGTACTTTCTCTGATCTTTATAATTTTAAGTGATTTGTTTTTATATCAAACATGTCAATTTTGCAACTTAATTGTTCAGAACAAGTTTAATAAACATGTCAAATAACAGGTTTTGCTTTTGACAGTATTTGCCATATATAATTTATCATGTCAGCCAGAGTCTATATAGGTTCAGAATACTTGATTTTTTTTCTTGTTCTTGTTGCGTAGGACTTCAATTTTTAAATTTTTAAAACCCTGTTATGAACTTTTAAATCCCATTTTTAAAGTGCTTAAAAACGAAAGATTCAGATTTTGAACTGTTCGGTGCATATGAGAAGTAGTTCAACTTAGCTCAGTTTGGTTCATAGTGTACGCACATGTGAAATTCTGTTGAAAATATAAACTTGATAAATTTTCTTATAAACAACGGTAACTGAAAACCTTTGTTTCACTTTGCAAGTCACAGTTTTTATAGTCTCTGCTACTGTAAGTCTTTTGATCGCTTAGTCGCAATTTCCTGGAGTTGTGTTCTCTTTTCTGGTTTTCTGGTTTTTGATCTGTCATGCGCGGTTTGGACTTGTGATCTTTGGTTGAATTGTGTATTTTTTAGATGTTCAAGCAAACTCAGCTCAGATGAACTTTGTTGTGAATCATCAATTCAAAAAGCTTTAGCCATTTTAGATGATAGTTTCTATATTGTTTTTCTTACATTTATTAATTGAGTAAAGTGCTAAGACTTTAAATTATGTTAAATAGGATCAGGGGTGACTTAAAGTGGATCAGGGGTGACTTAACAAACAAGTTTTCTTTCTTGTTTGAAACAGAGAAATAGTAAGGGCCAAAGTTATTAGAGTGAACTGAAATTGAAAGACAGAACCTTCTATTTTGTTCAGATATATACGTGACCATGATCAAATATCTAAATAAGTGCTTTGAGTTAGATTCATGTAATTTTGATTTTGATCTTGATCAACATATGCCTAAACTCATCAAATAAACTACCACTATCTTATAAAACAATTACAAACAAGGAAAACAACATAGATTAAACCCAATCAAGTTACACATTCATAATTAACTGTGAATCACAAAGGAAATTGTCAACATTTTCAAACACACTGGCTCCTGTGGCATACTGGATCGTATTACAAACAAAATCAAACACATATTACCCAACAACTGCAGTCACCCCAAGAGTTTATAGTACAATATAATTATAAATGTCGAGAAAAAGTTGAAGAAGAATGTTTCACAACCACATTTTTCTTCTCCGTGTCATCTTAAATTTGCTCACTGTCACCAGGGAGTGAAAGCAGAGACTCTGTATACATAGCCACTAGGGGTCCACATGGATCGTTAAAGTATGAGCGATTCTCTAGCAACTGACCATTGCCATCATACTTTAACAATCCAGCACCACCATTTGTTCCAATAATAACACCACATTTTGTAGAGCATATTGGGGGATAGTACTCAATGGAAATGTCATCAATATATAGGACAAGAGTTTTAACCCAAGACGAATGCACTTTGTATTCTTTCATAACCCATATTTCAATTGTTCCATCCTCCATAGCCCATAGACTTAGAAATTCTCCAAATATCCACAAATCACAATCTATAGGTTCATGGTCAAAACCATCTGGAAAAAGCATCTCAAAAAGTTTCCTGTCCACTAAATCAAAGCCAACAATAACATCCATTGATAAATCATGGCGAAAAGAGAACCAATGAATAGTCCCATTAAAAAGCGTTGCATTCATATAATAAGGGAAGTGACTATACTTCCCAAATCCAGGACACTCAATTTCGTTCCATGTATTAGCTCTCAATGAGAAAAACTTCAAATGTGAAGAAATATTATCTTCTACTAGGTCTATACTCGTATCATAGGACACTAATA
>Ga0315914_1002884_pt1 | contig 26318 bp, 9 predicted proteins | sample MpolenodulesMG_FD_203920 | JGI IMG/M metagenome (GOLD analysis project Ga0315914, IMG submission 203920) | Medicago polymorpha root nodule microbial communities from Los Angeles, California, United States - elongated nodules | ecosystem: Host-associated > Plants > Roots > Nodule | place: USA...
AAATTGTTTTTTACACTCACAGACATCAGAACGTTCTGAAGTCTGGTACTAACTTAATCATTCCAAGTTTCAACTTGAGAATTACCTTTTAAGTTACAGAATAATTTTTAAAGGGTCACAATTCAAACCCCCCCTTCCTTGTGACTATTTTATCCACTTCAGATTATACCTGACGGAGCCTTGAAAAAAGAAAGAGCATAGACAGGAAGCGAGGTCAGGACAGACTTGAGAAGGACCAAACGACCCCCAAAAGAGAGAAAGCGACTCTGCCACCCCGACAATCTAGATTTTACTAAATTCATCACAGGTTCCCAAAAAGCTAACCTTCGAGGATCACCACCAATTGAAAGACCAAGATACAAGAACGGAATTTTACCAACCTTACAATTTAAAATGGACGCCGCCTCAAGCAACCAAGACTCCCCAATATTAATGCCAACCAACAAACTCTTATGGAAATTCACTTTGAGACCTGACATCTCCGCAAACAGTGTTAACACCACCCTTAAGGCCCGGACATTGGCCCAACTCTTCGTTCCCAACAGCAGCGTATCATCCGCAAACTGCAAATGGGATACCACTATCGAATTTGAAGTTCCCACCGCATACCCCGTATACAGATTATTATCCACCACAGACTTCATCAACAGATTCAAGCCTTCGGCTGCCAATAAAAACAGAAAAGGAGAGAGAGGGTCACCCTGACACAGACCCCTCTTTAACGGGAATTCACCTGTTGGGCTACCATTAACTAAAATAGAGGTTGTTGCTGTAGTGATACACTCCTTTATCCATTTTCTCCAAAGCACCGGAAACATCATTTTGTGCATGACTACATCCAGATACCCCCAGTCAACCGAGTCGTACGCTTTTTCAAAATCAACTTTAAAAAGCAATAACTCCTTCTTCGTTTTCCGTGCCTCGTCAACCACCTCATTTGCTATAAGAATTCCATCTAAAATTTGTCTGTCTTTCACGAAAGCTGACTGAGTATCAGATATCACCTTTCCGATAACCATTCGCAGCCGATTTGCTAGTACTTTTGACAAAATTTTATAGAGGCACCCCACCAAGGAAATAGGTCTGAAGTCATTTAGTCGCTGAGGGCTATCAACCTTAGGAATAAGAGCGATAAAAGTATTATTGATGCCGCGAACCAATTTTCCATTCCGGTGAAAGTCTGAGATAAAATGCATAACATCCCCCTTTAACTGTTCCCAGAAATCTTTGATGAATCCAAAATTTACCCCATCCGGGCCTGGACTTTTAAAACTCTCGCAATCCCAGATAGCCGCTTTAACCTCAGCCTCTGAGAATGGTTTTATGAGACCCGTTCCTTCCACATGAGATAAGGTATTAAAAGTTAAATTTTTAGCCCCCGGTCTTGACACACTCGGTGCCTCAAAATGATCTCTGAAGTGAGAAAAAACTGCGGTTCGAATAGGCTGAACTCCTTCCACCAAAGTGTCATTCACCATTAAAGAGACAATAGCATTCCTTCTCCGTCGACGAACTAGAGCCGAATGGAAATACTTAGAGTTTTCATCCCCATCCTTCAGCCACCGGATTCGGGACTGCTGCCAACTGATACTAGCACTAACACGTGACAGAGAGTGGAGATCATGAGTTATGCACCGCATTTCCTGGATATCCCCTTCAAACAACGCGCCATTCTCCCCAACTTCATCTAACTCTGACAACCGGTGTTTAATAACATCAATCCTTCCAGGAAGATTTTTTGCATGAACCAAGTGCCATTCCTTTAAAGCCAATTTGATGCGTCTCAGCTTTTCTCGAAGGAATATTAATTTAGATATAGAATTAAAATGAATAATATTGTATTAATAATATCATGTGACACTTAACTTTGTTATTTTTATTTTACCTCTTGTACTTTTCATGATGATTCATGAAGATGTCCAATCTAATCAATGGAAGCCCATCATAATATCAAATGATGATCATGTTATTTTTCACTTATTCATTGTTAGCTGAGTTATATGCCATTTTTCATGCTTAGCCAATACTAAAGGTTACAAGAACAACTGATTGTATTGAATTTGTATGTTACTTGTGTGAATAATGGTGTTACAATAATTATATTGAATAAGCATCAAGCCAGGAAGTTCTATAATCCTAGGAATATTAACAATCAACTAGTAGTTGTTACACTTATAAAGAATATCTATAGATTCTCAATTCCAACACTCCTCAAGCTGGAGCATTCTTGTCATATGCACCAAACTTGTTACAAATAGATTCAACCCATGGTCCTCTAAGATGCTTAGTAAATATGTCAGCCAATTGATCATTCGAACCAACAAAATCTGTAATGATTTTTGCTGAAAGAACCTCTTACAAAGTAACAGTCAATCTTGACATGCTTAATTCTTTCATGGAAAGCTGGATTGGAAGCGTTATGTAGTGCAGCTTGGTTGTCACATATTAGTTTCATTGCCTTGACATCTCCTAATTTGAGTTGTTAGAGTAATTGCCTTAGCCATGCGAGTTCACAATTTGCTGTTGCTATAACATGGTATTTCAACTCTGCGTAAACCTTGCAATTATGTTATGTTTCTTGCTCCACAATGAGATCAAATTTCCTCTAGTGAGGACACAATACCTTGAGGTGGATCTTCTATCTGCGGATGAACCTGCCCAATCAACATCAGAATAGCCTACAACTTCGGTGTTACCGTTGTTTTCATATAGTAATCCTTTTACCCGACGCATTCATTATATACTTAAGAATGCGGATCACAGTGTTCCAACGGTCATTACATGGAGCATTTGGATATTGGCTAACCAAACTAACATCAAACTTAATGTCTTGTCTGTGAGGTAGTTAAGTTTGCCGCCTAGACGTCGATATTTGCTATGTTGTTTTAGTGGCTCCCCCTGAACTAGTAGTAACTTGACGTTGGGACAATTAGGAGTGTCACTAGGTCGACAATCAAGTAAGCCAGTTTCCTCAAGTATATTAAGAGCATATTTTTGCTGAGTTATAACCACACCAATCTTGGACTGAGCAACTACAATCCCCAAGAAATATTTTAGTGGTCCCAAATCAGTTTGAAAGTGAAGGGATATACATTGTTTCAACTGTTGGATGGAAGCCTTGTAATTACCAGTGATGATGTCGTCGACATAGATGACAAGATAGATGCAAGTGGTCGATGAAGAATGCAAGGAGGAGACACATTAATCAGCTTCACATCTAGCCATGCCATACTCTTGGAGCACATTGCTTAACCTTCCAAACCAATCTCAGGGAGTTTGTTTCAAGCCATTGAGAGATCGACGAAAGCCGACATACGAGGTGAGAAGCACCATTAATTAACATGAATCCCAGTGGTTGTGCCATGTGCACCTCCTCTTGTAACACGTCATGTAGGAAGACATTTTTATTACCATCTTAGAAGTCGTGGTTGAGTCTTACTAAATCCCACAAAACCGGCTTGTAAGATGACGATTACATAGATCTTAGATGAGACTCTAATACCATATTAAATTTGTATGTTATTTGTGTGAATTTTGTGCGTCTAAAATGAGATCACACTATTGTATTTATAATGGTGTTACAATAAATACATTGAATAAACACTAACCTGAGAAGTTCTATAATTCTCTAAATATTAACAATCAACTAGGTAGTTGTTACACTTATAAGGAATATCTACAAATTCCCAATTCTAACATATTGTATAGTCTTACTCTAGTTCAGTGATTGATTTAGTTTTAAAGGAATCCCAATCTCACCATCCTTACACCACCCTTGTTATAAATCTTATTTGGAAGCTTATGAATCTAAATTGAAATATGTCGGAACATTGGTGTGAAGATGGAAAGAAATTGGAAGGTTGGAAGATTAAACACCAAGTAATTAAATTTTGATCCAGTGTTGTGTGAATTAAAAACATAGAGTGTAGGGGTCCCACATAAAATAGAACACACACACATTAGTAGTGTTTAAATAGTGGTATTTAATTTTAAATACCTGATAATGATGAAAATAATAATTATTATTATTCTTTATTCATTGATATCACTTACCATAATTTTAGGTTATGTTTGCTATGATAAGATTGAGAATCCAACTGAATTTCCTATCTTTCCTTCATTAGTTTGTTTCAGCTAATTTCGTGGGTTTGTTTCTTTTTGAACTTATCCGATTAGTTTGTTACTTGAGCTGATTTGTGGGTTGCTTAATTTTTAAGTTTACTTAATTCTTAAGTTTCTTCAAATTAGTTACAAACTCCCCCTATAAAAGGAGAACTCACCTAGTTCAAAAATCACACCAAAGAGTTTCATTGAGTTGTCGGAAACTCTTTCTCTCTTCTACATTTCTTGACTTGTGTTGACGAGTCTTTCTTCTCTTCATCTCCTTTTTTCTGTCCCTTTGGAATTAAGAGTGTTCTTAAGACCATAGTCTCTTTTTCGGTTTAATGTCCCTTTGAAATTAAGAATGGTCTTAAAAACATAGTCCCTTCGATAATATATGTCCCTTCAGAATAAAGAGTACTTTTAAGATCATAGTCCCTATTTGGAATAACAATGTCCCATCGGAATAAAGAATGATCTTAACGGTATATAAAAAAATTATTTCAATATTTTTCTATTTGAGGAGAAATGGTGGTATCACCATATTTGAGTGGTCGTAGTGCCATATTGATGTTTTGGAGAAATTAAAGTTAGAATGGTGGTAACACCATATTTGAGTGGTCTCAGCACCATAACAGAGTGATAACAATATTATATTAAAGTGGTTTCGGTACTAAAGAGTGGTTTTAGTACCATATTTGAGGGTGTAATTCTCGAACGGTTTTCTACAGTGCAGTAGTTAACCGCACGGTTGTAGCTGAACTTGTTTTTATCCTGGAGGCAGCGTGGTTGATAGTGCCACGAAACGTCTTAAAGAGAGCGACCTGGTCATGACTCAACCTAGTAACAACTTCGGTAGATAATAGAATTTGGAAATCCAAATACAACGGTTTGGAAATCTAAAAACAACAATTTTAAGACGTTTTGTACTGCTATGTCTACCGAAGAAGTTACTTATTGAGGTTCAATTGTCCATAAATACACTAAGGATAAATCAAGCTATAGGAATGCATCTTTCGACTGAAACGATGAAGTATTTATTGTTATAACAAAAACACTAAGAAATTCACATATCGCTTTTAATGATAAAGTGTGGAGTTATTTGTGGATATTTAAAAGGGTCCCCCGTGACATCCATATAGTTTGGCGTAGCTGGTTAAATCCTATTTAATTGATAGAAGGATTAAATGTTCCTATTTATCCAATCAACTATTAACTTGGTTATGGACTATAAAGCGGTTATGCTTCCCGTCACTTCTTGGAGGTGTTACTGAATGGTTCAGTTATAATCCAAATTATTTTATTGAATTGATGTAATAAAGTGAACAAAAAAAGGCAAATTTACCATCTAAATGGAACATGTTGCACGTACAAAGTATGCACATTGAAAAATCAAAGAATGGACCAACTTGAAAAGGTTTTTTGATGAAATAGAATTCATATGAGAAATTTGTTCAACATGTTTTGTATAAAAATAAGAAAGGATCTGAATTTCAGATTCCTATTGAATAAGACTGAGTTGACTCAGACTTAAAGAGAGACTTGTGTACCATGCATTTTTGTGGAAAAAGACTGCGCCTTTGATGGTATGATCAAAATTAAATTCTTCTTCTATTTTATTAGTTGTGTGATTTTAATATTTGACATGTTAGAATTTATCATGTGAACAAGTGTTTAACTTTAAACTTGAGTAACTTGGACTTAATTTCAAAGTTATATGATCAGACAATTTTATTTATTGCAGTAAAGATAAGTGAACCAAAAGTTCATATAAATTAGTGTTTAGAGAATTTGAATCTCTAAACATAATAAATTATGATAAGTGCGAACTTGATGACACATAAAATAGAAATGATAAAATTATATTATATCATAGTTATTGATGACTGTAAATTTTTAAAAATAAAATTGATATGCTTGATATGTTCAATTTCTTTAACAAAAATTGAAATTTATGTTGTATAGAGTACCCAGTTTAAGAACAAAAAATTCTAATTAAGAAATTTTTGAAGAAAAGACAACCCAACTTGTCTTATTTTTGAATTTGGGATTGTCTGGACTATATTTAGATTCTGGAACCTAAGAGAGTTGAACTCACTAGTAGAGCCTATGAATGTGTATTCATTGGGTATGTTATAAATAGCGAAATATATAGGTTTTATGACCTAAATGTCAAGGTGATCATGAATAAAACGATGTTGATTTCTATGTAAATATTTACCCCTTTAAATAAAGAATAGTGGGGGCAAACTAAATTCCCTTTTAAAATTAAGAACTAGTGGGGGCATTATATCTGATTACATTCCAGTAATCAGAAATAGTTATGAAAACATCGTCCAAGATGTTATAGAACCTCAAAAAGGTAAGAAAGCTATAATTGCTAAATATAGTGGTCTCAACACCATAACAGAGTGATAATAATATCATATTAAAGTGGTTTCAGTACTAAAGAGTGGTTTTACTATCATATTTGAGGATGTAATTCTCGAACGGTTTTCTACAGTGCAGTAGTTAACCGCACAGTTGTAGCTGGATTTGTTTTATCCTGGAGGCGGCGTGGTTGATAGTTTGCCTTGCACATTTTTGGGCAGTGCCACGAAACGTCTTAAAGAGAGCGACCTGGTCGTGACTCAACCTTGTAACAACTTCGGTAGATAATAAAATTTGAAAATCCAAATACAACAGTTTGAAAATCCAAAAACAACAAAATATCTCTTTCAATCATACTTGATATAAAACTTATAAGAAATTAATTAAGAGATGAGTGAAGTTTTCTTCTCCTTCACTACACAAGAGAGTGGAAGGGATGAGTGAAGTGGTAGAAATATATAAATTAAGAGATAAGTTAGATTAGATGTAAGATAGAATGTATGGCCAAATGTATATAGTAATAGCTCTGTAGCTTCAATATTTTAAAGTAGTTCTCTAACAAATTTTAATTTCAATCTTATTCCTTGAAGGACAAAGAATTGAGAGTTGTGAGTTTTTAACCAGACAAAAATCTAATTATCTTACTTTACTCACTGTATAAACTTTCAAACACAATGTTTTGGGAAATTTTAGAGATATATATTTCAAGAATGTAACTTGGATTGTAGTCTAACATGCATGTGGCGATCACTGATCACATGTCACAAACAGATTTAGAATCATTTGCTAATCTAAGCTACCCTTTAGTTAGTTATTATTAGTATTAAAACAAAGCAGAATGGTTCAGATGAGTCAGAGATCTCAACAGTTTGGGTAAGAATTGGACCTTTCAACTTGTCCCTAGAAAGGGTTGGATCGATACTTTTTAATAACATTTTTTACCTTAGTACCAATAATTTGTCTTTCTCTAGTGGTCCTGCTTTTATTCTTCACCAGTTCATCTCCTTCTCATCTCAAGCAATTCAATTTTTTCAGTCGACACTAATTAAATTCATGTAGCTCTAACACAAATGCAGTTGTTCTGTGTGCATGATCCTTTTCTGTTTACATGGTATCTAGTATCTACCAATTTGACTACCTCAATTCACATGAGAAATTTTTTTATGTACATTTGTACGGAATGAAAACATAAACATTAGTGCAAGTTTGGGTTAGAGGCAAGATTTTTTATTTATTTTTGGTTAGTGGTTAGCGGCAAGTTCGATAACATCACATTGTGCTACCGTAATGTTTGCCAAGGATAACATAATCACGTTGTTACCGTGGTTTTGTAAAACTCATTGTCAATCAAAACATATGATAGACACGATTTTCACAAAAGTTGTTTGAAATTCCACATAAGGAGCTATGTTGTGATGGATCAATTTCATAATGACAGTAATATTCTAGTACAGTGGTCCACAAGATTTGTGAATAATGAGCATTAATAATGATGGACCACTAACAAGATATCAGTGAATTTTGAAACACTGAAATCAACACAAGAAATGAAAAGGGAAGATCAGAAGAGAAGTAGGGTTGTTTCCTTGGCAGTTAGCAGAAACCACTAATTCGTTGTCAAAGCAATCATAAATTTGGCATGATGGTGGTGACAGTCTGCTGCAAATATTTTAGTTTCTTTCATTCTTCCTTGTCCTGTCTCCAGTCTACTCTTCCCTCTTACATTGAATGGTATTTTATGTTTTTTAGCAGATTAAGAAAGTTGTTAACCATTACTAGAATGTAATAATTAACTATTGAGTTTAACCAATATTATAAATTCATAATACAATATAATCGACTCGAGAGCGTGTACATGGCATTCATAATACAATATTAGACTGTTGCTAAAAGTGTACGACGAATTTTAGCACACTTATATCAATAATTTTATCACACTTATAAGAAATTACCTCATTAAAATTGATGAGACACAAATTAATTTTGACAGTTGATATCTCAGCCAAGGTTTTAAATAACGGTTGCGGTTTTAGTCGCGTTAAGGTTGTCGCAATTTCGGCTGTTACGGATGTTGTGTTACAGATTGCGGTCATCGCGGTGTAAATTAATCACAACTGTCATACCCCAATTTTTGACCTAACATCTTACTGTCACATGTCCTCTGACCCGAAATATTCTTTGACTTTTCAGAGAAAAATTCGGCAGAGAGGTATTATAAAATACCTCATTTTTGTAACGATTTCGGGCCCTCTTCTCACTTTTTTTTTATTATTATTTATTAGTTTTTTAGTTTTATCTTACCTTTTATTTTCCATCTTTTAATTTTATTTTACTTTACTTTATTTTATTTTAATTTGTTTTTATTTCGTATTAGGTTTATTTTATTTTTCATTTCTTATTAATTAATTAGTGCCAAAAAAAATACAAAGTGTCAATGAGTCCAAAAATCCAAAGTGTCTGGGGTCCAATTTTTCTTTCTTTTCTTTCCCACGCCACAATCATAGGCAATCACCAAAGTCATCCTCTTTTCTTTCCATTTCAAGCCAAAACGCGTTCCATTTCATAAATCACCATAAAAAACCATTAAACCACTTTTCCATTCTCATCAACCTCTTCACCTATAAATAGAACTCTCATTCCACACTTCAAAACACACCAAAAGTTCTCTTGAGTTGTCAAAAAACTTTTCTTTCTTCTCCCTCATTTAGCTTGTGTTGACGAGCTATTCTTTTCTTCTCCTTCTTTTTTCTGTCCCTCCGGAAAAGTCCCCTCGGAATTTTGCCCCTTCGGTAATTTTGTCCCTTCGGTTGTCCCTTTCTTTTATTTTATTTTATTTATTCCGCTTTTATATATTAAAAAAAATAAAAAAAATATTAGGTTAGAAAAGGGTTTTTGTGGTGATCCAACGTCACTACGGAAATTCCTCGCTCTTTTATTTTCTTGTTACGTTAGTTTTATTTTATGTTTTAATTAATATTCAAAAAATAACAAAGAAAACATGCAAATAACGAAAAATCCAAAAAAATCATTTTCATAATAAACCTTGATTTTTCAATCAAGTGATTCCCTTTTATTTTTTCTTTCTTAATCAAATTTCAATCAACTTAATTATACTTTGAGTCATTTTTCTTTTAAAATAAAAAATACAAACCAATTCTATTTTGCCACTTGACTTTTTTACTTTTTCAAAACTAAAAAATACAAAACAAATCAAACGGTATTTCTACCCCGAACTACGAGGTTTTGATCCCCTCATGGGTACGTAGGCAAATGACCCAGTCCTTTCAAATCAATAAAAAATGTATATAAAAAAATGTTTTTTTCTCTTTTAAATCACTATTCTTAATTCCTTCTTTTAAACAAAAAAAGCAAGTAAGTTATAGCACAAAAGTTGAATAAAATCAAGAGGTTCTCGTAGAGTACTACGAATATTTAGGGTGCTAACACCTTCCCTAAATATAACTAACCCCCGAACCCTAAATCTTTTAAATGGTGGTAATTTAGAACTTTTTCCCCTTTCTTTTGAAAAATTAAAAGTTCAGTCGTGAAAATGATGGTGACTTCACTGGGGACACCCCTTAAGAGGGTTGAGCCTAACTTGATTTTATTTAAATTTTTGTGCTATAACCTGCTTAAAAAAATAAAAATAAAAGATGGAAATATGTGTATATGTGCTCTTCCTTCTTCTTTCTTCTTTCTAACGTGAGTGGTGAGATAAGTCCATTACCCAGACTTGAGAAAAACATTAGGATATGACGGTGGTATAATCATAGTGCCTTGACAAGAGTGAATTTTGGTTTTGGCACATGCGACATAACCCCACTCAATGGAGGGATCTTGGATGTATACTATGTCAACGTGAGTACTCATGTTTGGCATGTTATTTTCAAGTGACCGTCGAAGTTGAGAACCTTTAGTTACCTTTAACCCATTTTGGCCTTTTAGAACGTAGTGCGGTGGCTAATCAAGAGTAGTCTTGAATTTGTTGATACGCGATACTACACTCAAACGAGACTTTCCTACGAATGTTGTTGGATCGGGAGTAGTCCCGTAACCCGATAATATTCGGAAATGGTCGTAGACTTTGAGAACTTGGTAGAACCCGTGATACAGATACATATGAAACCATAGTCCTTACCAAATGGCGTGTTTACCCTTGGCTCTAACATTATGGACCTAAAACATCACCATGTTTTCACCGTTTGTGTAGCATAAATCATGCATACATGCGTTCATTCATAAAAAAACTTTTTCTCATTAAATATCGAAGGATTTAGACGAGTCGTCTTGTAAACATTAGAGGTGTGGACCTTGTACAAAGGGACACCAAGAAATGTAATTTCAAAAGTCTCAATTAAACCTTAGCTTTGTTAGGGACTTTTTCCTTGGCTTTACTTTTGCTCTTAAAAAGGAACTGCTTGTAATATTTTCAATTATCAAATGAAACAATGTTCCTTATGATGTTTACAATTACTTTGACAAATCTTTCGATAAATGAAAATTGTCCATTTTTTTGCATAAGCATCATCCATCATTTTTGCATTCATAGTTTCAAGTCTGAGTCTCACAAGTCATTGTTTTTTTCAAAAGGTCAATCCATCTCAAAAGTGGCCCGACGTCCTCATCTGAAACCAACTCGCATTCACAGCACTCGGGAAAACACTAAAAAACAAATGGATAAGATCGAGAAAGAGGTACATGAGCTTCGTAAAGAGGTGACAACACTGCAATGCGTTAGAGAAGCTGAATATCATGGTAGTTTCACTGGTGGCTGCATAGAATCAGCCGCATTTCCAGCAAAGGCCTCAACAATGGTATCCGGGTTATCAACATTTCGCTGTTGTTATTCCCCCTTATGACTGTGCATATTTGCTAACGTGGTACACTGTGTGGCATGTTGACTGTGCATATATGCTTATGTGGCATGCTGACTATATAATTAATTTTATTTTTTATTTTTTTAAGGGTACACGTGGCATTTGTGCCTATTTTTTAAAAAAAATTATAATATAAATTAATTTATATTAATTTAAAAATAAAAATAATTTAAAAAATTTGAAAATAAAAAAATTCAAGAAATTTTTTATTTATGGATTTTTTTTTAAATTCAGGAATTATTTTTTTATTACGAAATTATTTTTCCAAATTTTATATTTTTTGATATAAACATTAAGATTTTTTTGAAAATTTTAAAAATATTCAGATTTTTTTCCAAAAAATTTAAAAATCATAAAAAATTTAGATTTTTTTTTCTAAATTTAAAAATATCAAAAATTATATTCAGATTTTTTTTTAAAATCGAAAAAGATTATTTTTTCTTCCTAAAATTCAGAAAAAACATTCAGTTTTTTTTTAAGAATTTAAAAAAATATTCAGATTTTTTTCTAGAAAAATTTTAAAATAAAAACTTCAGTTTTTTTATATATAAAATATTAAATCTAGAATTTTGTTTTCTAAAATCAGAAAAAACATTCAGTTTTTTTCGAAATTAAAATTTTTTGGATCTTTTTCGAAATTAAGAAGATTATTAAAAATTCTGGAATTTAATTTTCAATATAAAAAACAGATCAGATTTTTTTCGAAAAAACTGTTTTTTTAAAGATTTCCTACCAATAAAGAATTCTAGAAAAAAGTTCTTCAAGAACTATGCAATAAATTTAAACCATAAAATCAATTCTCCAAGCAATCCTTCGTTTTTGAATTCTTCAGGAATTCAAAGAGAAAAATATTAAGTTCTTCAAGAACTACGCTGTAGAATTCTTTCAGAAATTCACATAGGATAATATTGAGTTCTTCAGGAACTACGATTTTGAATTCTTCAGGAATTCACAATGAATAATAGTGAGTTCTTTAGGAACGACACTTTTGAATTCTTCCAGAATTCACATAGAGTAATATTGAGTTCTTCAGGAACCCATATAATAGATCTCTTTGATTTTATAATATGAGATCAATCCTTATGCAATACTTCAGGAATGCATATAGAATAAATAAACACAATAATATAATACAATTCACATAATAATGATTTAATGTATCTATAAGGCACTGATTCCAATTGATGGAATTGTAACAGTGTAACCTATAATCATCGATACAAAAATTAAAACTTATTTACATAAAAATAGATTAAGAAGAATCGCATACCTCAGTTGGTAAGCTTGTGCTGATAACGTGTTATGAAACTATTAGAATAAGAATAAGAAGAACTAGATTAAAGAGAAGAAGAGAGAATAAAGAGAGAAGAAAGAGGATTATATTATTCTCTTGTTGTGTACAATTATGTTACATGTGGTCTCTATTTATAGAGAAGTACAATGACATGACTTAACCCTTAAGTAGTTAAGGGATAAGTATAAATATATGTGACTTAGAAGATAAGTAATATGGTGTCACTTAAGAGATAAGTACAAGGGTTTGTGGACATCCACTTATGATATTCATAACAGTGCACAATATTTAAAAAATTGACAATTGTTTGTTATGAGAGAGAGTGCGCAAATAAATAGGAATTTGTTGGAGAAAAAGATAATAACTGACAATTGTTTGTTATGAGAGAAAGATAACATATTAAATTTATTGGAAAGATAAGGTGTGCGCAAAAAAATATGAATTTATTGGCGGATTAAAATGAGGGTATAATAGGAAGAAAATGTGCAAAAATATACATCGCTATTTTTATGTTAATTTTCTAAAAAAACACTTAAAAAGGAACGAAGGAAGTAGAATTTTAGTGGATCACATTACCTGAAATCTCAGTCATTCAAAAGCTTCCTCTTATATCCAATGATTGACATCAATCCATTTTGCTAAAAAAAAAAAAAAAAAAAAACAAGTCTCGGCCATATACTTCTATCGAGTTTGGCTTTACAATCCAATAAACTTTGCTTTCTCAAAAAAGTCGAATGGAATGATTTGAACTAAAATTATTTTAAAAGAGCATAAAATGAAAAAGTCTTACAATCTTTTATATTGATTATTTTTTATGAGAAAATGTTAAAAATTTAATATGATTCTTATAAACAATAAAATGATGTTTTTTCTTATGAAATGACGTTTTTTAAAATGTAAATATTGACAAATAGCTCTTTACTTCATAAAATAATTAATTGATTATTTTATGAAGTAAGAGTACCGGTACACCTCAATTTATGAGGTGTACCGTAGAAGTTCCTATGTATATATATTTTGACAAGATGGACGCGTGCCAATATAGCTTCTGAAAGAAAACCTACGAAGCTATTCTGATCGTATCAGACATCAGTATTAGTCTTTATATCTTTTTATTGTCATACCTGGATGTCCTTGCGCACTATTAATAACTAACTGATTTTATTTTTTTAACAAGCAGGGTATGGATAGAGGAGACACCTGACCTTAATATTCTTTGTAGTGAAATATTTTAGGCCTTAACATATTTTTTGTTGTAAAATATAAAAACAAAATATTAAGACTCAAGTATATGGTTTCATTAATCAAACATATGCAAGGCAAGGATTCTTATATACATTATTCATAGAAGCAAATAATTAAGACTTGTATATAACCAAACACTGTTTACATGAGGACGGTATTATATTAATGAATTAATTATTATATATTAATAATTATATTGTGTGAGCTCTAACCATTAGGCTATTTGACAAAAAAAAATAAAATTCAAGTATGCAGATTGTGAGAAAGTACACCCAATTTGATAACAAAGTTAATATCTCCGCTTACATCAAAAGCACTTATAATTATTGAAAATCATATTACATTGATTCAAGTACAAGGTTTCATTCAAACATTAAGACATATACTTGTTCCTATATGATTGTAATATATAAAGTAGCTTTTTCAAGAATTAATAATATAGTGTTTCCAGGGTCAGGTCCAGCCCGTTCCTCCCCAATTCTTGTGCTCCCTCACCGTAATTGCCACTGAATAAATATAACAAAGTTACATATTGAGAAAGTTACTTTAATTACTATAGTGGTTTTTCTAATATTATAGGAAGCTTTAGAGCATAATAGTTGTTATAGCTAGAGAAGAAGACCTAATGAAAGTGTAAAATATCAATATTATGTTATAGGCTAAACTGCACTTTTCGACTCTGAAGTTTCAAAAAGTTGCGAATTTGGCCTCCTATTAAAAAAAATTACAACTTTGGCCCATTTCGTCTCAGAACATGGGGTCACTTTTGTCATTTTTTTTACAGGGGGTCAAAATCACAACTTTTTAAAACTTAAGGGGTGAAAAGTGCACTTTAGCCTATGTTATAAAAGAAAAGTTTGTACCCTACCCCATGTTCAAACCGGGAAGGGGATCTTGTAGTAAGAAAGATGTATCAACCCTGTAGTTTGGCTGCTCCCATTGAGCAGCAGCCTCTTGTGCAACAACCTTCTCCTTCTCCTTCTCCTTGATCTAATATCAAATTACAAATATATTATTTTGTAGTAATACATGGAAATATATGAGCAAAATAATTATTTTACTGTGTAAGGTGAATGTAATTTGTAAACCATCGAAAATAAAAATACAATTTCCTATTTAAAGTATATATCTGAATAGTTACTGAAGTATATTAAATAGCGATTCATGATATCCCTAATACATAGTTTAAGTGGTTGAGTTCAGATATCTGAAGGAGATCCAATATTCAGATCCAAACTACTAAAATAAAAACATTTTAGATTACATTTTAGAATTTAGTTTTGATATACTGAAAACCAATCACCTAGAAAGAGTACAAGAACAAAACTACAATGAGAAATTATTTGTTAACTAAAACATAAACAATCACACTTTAATTTTATTTTAGGAAAATTATCTATGGACGCCCATACATCAATTGTACACTATGAAAATGATGTGATATATTCATCACTATGTGATAAGAAGAAAGATAAATAAAATAAAATGTTGAATTGATGTAGAGAAATTAAAGGTATCTATTTATAACAACTCTTTATTTTATAAGTAAAAGATTCTCCATCCATCTTGTCTTATTCATTAGAGAAAATAAGGTTATTGTTTTCTCTTAAAAAAATAGTACCTCTCATAAAGACAATTAGTACACTTTTCAGTGAGTTTTATCCCATATTTTATAGAGTTTTATTCAGTTTACCCGAAAAAGTCAGGAGTTTTGTTTTATCTAACAATCCATATTCCCTGGGTAAGTGAACTTCATGTAATGAGTTTTAGTGGTATTTAGAAAAAGAACCATACTTACTACACTATGTGCTTTTCTCCTTAGAACAATTGCATCATATTTGAATGTACTTTAAATAACAGGACAAAATAGGAACGTGGGAAAAAATAACAGGACATAGGAACATGAGGTAACCTTTTAATTCAGCCTCTCATCTGTAAAAGGTACTCCAACATGCCTTAAACAAATTGGGTGGACAATTTGTGGATGTGGGAGTGAGGTTAACGAAGGTCATTATTTGAGGAAAAAATAAAGACATTTTATCATGGGGTTGATTTATTATGAAGGAGGCCTTCATAATAGATTGTAATCAGACCTAAAATTATTCGATTGGTGTTGTAATTCAATAGACTAGTATCTATGTTTATATTAGAAAAATGAGGAACGTTGGCAACACTCACTTTTCAGCAACACTCGCTTTTCAACACTCTTTCTAGCACTCACTCATTTATTGGAAGAAATCAATGTATGTCTCACCACTTTGTAGAGGTTCAATTTTCAAAGTGTAGACCACAATGATATAAATCAATAAGAGAGTGAGTATTAAAGAGAGTGTTCAAAAGACAATGTTGCTAACATTACTCTTAGAAAAATAGTTTAGAGTCTTTCCCTTTGTTTTAAAAGGTAATAAGAAACGTCCTCGTGAACATAGCTCAGTTAACAGGGACAATACATAAACTATACAAGGTCGGGGTTGAAACCCTGGACACAAAAAAGGGGGGAATAAGAAGCATTAATCATGCTATGAAGGCTGATGCTGCTTACCTCCTTTGAGAGCATGTTATTCTGCTCTTGAATCCCTTTCTCCTGCCATATAAAAGAGTAGAGTACAATATTTCTTCATATTAGTTTCATTATCTAATAGACAAAACTAAATAAAGCCTGGATAAACTTGGAGTTTGAGGACGTACCTTTTTCTGAAGTTCAGAAATGGCTTCATACATGACTTGAGTCTGTCACCAAATTATATAATATTTCTATCATTAGTACCAAAATAGCTTTATTTTTGTAAAAATCACACATGTTAATAATTAGAAAAATGTTTGATGGATACACAATTTGACATCAGACACCGTAAAATTTATATACTATACCGAACCAATTTGATGCCCTAAATTTATCCCTGAATATAATTGAATTCATAGAATTTTAATAATTTGTAATCAATCAATACTTATTCACAAATCACTTACAAATTTTTGGTAAAAAATTTCAAATATTTTAAAATTCGATAATATAATTACAATTTATTTAAATAGTAGATACTTGTTAAAATTTAGATACACAAATAAAAATCATTAAATTTAATTTCAATATATATATGGAGAGAGATATATGTATATATATCAATATCTATATCTATATATAACCAAGATACACCTCTTTGGGTTGATTTTTTTCTTTGGTACAAAATATCATTAAACAAACTTGCCCTGGATTTTGGGAAATTAAATATATTATCTTTGAGTTAGAAACATAATACTATATTGTTGATGTCATTGAAAAGAAAAACAAGATTTGTTTCAATTTGAAATTCACATATATTTTTATATTTTTATGTATATGTGTTTAGACAGGCGTTAAAATTTTCAAAACTTCGGCAGAAAATCTTGTTTGCAGTGAAGCCATAAATACTAGCTTCACAATATCACGTTGAATCATGTTTCGGGATGGGAAAATCTTGACTCCACCTCTAATCCAAACAGAGGTTATATCTATAATTAAAATCAAAATCAAAATTTCAACAAAAAGAGTGTTTAAAATTTATACGTGTTAGTGTAATAAAAACGTAGACAAACAGGTATGGAAGTGTCGTACGAGCCTTGATATATATAAAGGAAAATGATCAATAGACATCCATCTAAAAGAAATAGAAAGTAATGTGATAAATGTGATAAGTTGTTGATGTGATAGAAAAATAGAGACAAAGAGAAAATGAGGTGTTCAATGGGTAATGGGTGTTTGAAATTTAAAGATGCTCATATGTAAATTGAAAAGAGTGTAATTAAGAATGTGTACTCTGCGGGTACGTATGTTCTTGAGACCAGTATCTAACTGCTGCTCTAGACATTGAAGCTCTTTAAGGCTCATTGAATCTAAATCTTCTCCCATATAGTGCCTGAATTACAAAAAGATTAATTTCATATGATACTAAGTGACACTGCACACATGCAAATGTTTATGAGGGAATGATCCATTATGCATTAATATAAACTTGGCCATAATCTTTTTTTCTTTTTCTGAGAGAGCAAAGAGGATAATAATGATAGGAAGTACACTAGAAGAGCTATACCTGTGGTTTCTCTGCAAAAGCTCAATCTTTGCCTTGAGTCTTGTGTATTCCATCGTCCAGTTTTCCTGAATAACGTACACATAGCTACTTAGGTCTTTGATTACATTACTTTATCATATTTTATATGTATATTACCCAATAACCAATTAACTCTCAAGAGGGCTTTGATGCAAAATATAGATGATACAAAAGTAAAAGTATATGCTCCAAAGTTTTGGTTGCAGAAACACTAAGATCCTTTACATGCCAGAAATTGAGGGAAGATGTATATTTATTTGTTTGTAAATCATGGATATATATTAATATTTTAATTAACAAACCTGAGTATCAGTATCATTTCCTACAAGTAGTCTCTCCGCATAGCCATACCTTTCATGGCGTTCCAGTATCTGCTCCATGCTGTTTGATCAATGAAACAGTATAGAAAAATTACACTATAATATATAGTTCTCAAACAATATTATTCAGTTGAAACTTAAGGGCATGTCTCTACTTTATAATATTTAATTTTGGTAACGAAATATGTCATTTTTGATGTATGGTTTTAAATTGCGACTACAAATACAAAATAAATTTGATATTGTGATAAAGTGCAGGCCGCATTTGAAGTGGTTTACTGCAATTATGGTCAATGGAACGCTTTAAGTTGAATTTTTTTTTTTATAACATTTCAATTTTTTTTGGTAACAGCTTTAGGTTTATGATATTAGAATATAAAAAAAGAATGGTTTAATTCTCTATTGAAAAGAGATATATTTTTTTATGGCGCATGTTAATTGTTATGTAATATTAACAAGAGGAAGGTAATCTCGTAGGCTTAACTCAGTTGGTAGGAATATTGCATATTATATGCAGGGGTCAGGGTTCGAATCTTGGACACTCTACTTCTCCACAATTTAATTGTGTGAGCTCTAGCCATTAGGCTACTTGACCAAAAAAAAAACAAGAGGAAGGTAATTTACGATAAATTACTTTCTACATATAAAATAATATTTATGATATACTAATACTAAATCAAAAATTATTAATGTTTTTTTTAAAACAAAGAATTAATAATATTTGTGATGGTTAAAAAAACTACAAAAAATGGAAGCAGATCGACCATCACATTTTAGATCTGAAAAACCAAAGTAAAAAAGCATAATTTATCACTTCTAGAAGTACTAAGTTAGTTGTTGCTTATACTACCCTCATGATCTGCAACAGATTCAACACAGAATGATTTGTTGTTCCTTTTAAGTTAGAACAAATCATTTTCTGCACAGCAAAAATCTCCTTTTTAAATAGAGTTATATTTCCACCCCAATTTACAAAAACCATTCCCATGAACAAAATAAAAATTGTTATAAATAAAAAAAAGCTAGCATAGGTTATATAATTTTTACCTCTCTATATATACATCTATATTGATTCAAAATAAATATGTCTAATTTTATATGATAGAGATCTTAATGAATTATATGCATATATACAAAAAGGGTATGTGTATGAGTTACCATGAATCAGTTGAGTAATCAAAGAGCTTTCCATTATGAGAGAAGATAATCAAAGCAACTTCAGCATCACAAAGAACAGATATTTCTTTAGCTTTCTTGAGCAAACCGGTTCTTCTTTTTGAGAAAGTAACCTGTCGATTGATCTTGTTTTCGATCCGTTTTAGCTGCACCTTACTCCTTCCCATAATAGTTTTTGTTTGCCTCTTTTAGTTATAAACCTAGCTCTTTACCTAATTAGATAGTTCTTGCCCTTTTTTCAACAGAGAAAATCCCAGCTCCCAAACAAGGTAAAGGGACAATACTCCAGAAGCATGCTTAAAAGGCTGGCAAATATAGCCAAGTGTGTGCGCCAATCTTTGGTCATGGATATTAATTTCTTTTTTAGACTAGTATAGGTTTGTATATTTTTCTATGATAATTAATTAAATTAAATTACATACACGATAGGTATATATTCTTTTTATTATTGGAAAAAGGCCCTTATGCCTAAAATCCATATGATATTTTTAGGTTTTTACTTCTTATTTTTATTTTTTTGAAGGAAGGTTTTTACTTCTTATTTATTTTCTAGGGTTGAATATATATATATATATATATATATATGTTTATGAGGAAAAAAAGGATATATGATATGGGTAATTTTTTGTTTTTTGGAAGAGCGCAATTTTAGGTAACTACTTATTTATTTATGAAAGTTTTTTTTTTATTTTAATATAGCTCTTTCAAAAAGGATCCTAATGTGTGTATCCACAAATTGAATACAATTTGACAGTTTTATGATATAAGGATCCCTATATCAGCTATACAATAAAGTAGTTAAATTTATATATCCATGTGCTTGGATACATGTTCATCTTATCTTTCCTATTTTTCAAAGCAATAATACAATTATTAGTGTGAATTTAAGGAAGGGATTTGTTCTCACACGCCTAAGTTTTGAGAGCGAATAAAGAATGTGATGCAATAATGTGATATGAATTATGATGATGATTTATAATTAAAATAGAGCAACATTTTTTAAAGCTGTTTAATTTTGTCTAGAAGGTGATCATTGAAACTTTCTTATTAAAAATTTTGCCGTTTCTTTCATTTCAAATGACTCATGCACAAGAAAATCAAAGTACATGCATAATTAATCGTTGAGATTTTGAAACACATATTAAACTGCCAAACTGAACAAAATGATCCGCAATTCCATAAGGATCAATTGATGAAAACCAAGCCAATTGTGAACAAAATGTCAAAAGGACTACAAAGATTACAAGTAAAAAATACGTGATTTGTTGATTCAAGAGACCCACAACCACTCACACAAATCTGATAATTTGAAGGGATTATGCCACATCTACATAGATTATTCTTAGTGGGTAACCTATTTCGAAAAAGTTGCCACGAAAACAAAACACCTTCAAGGGCGCATATTTATGCCAGGTAAATTCTAACACAATTGTAACAGGATGAGGTTCCAGACTAGTTAGTAGCTGATACGCTCCACACGGACTGAATACCCAAATGTCGGCTCCAAATTCCAACGCCAATGATCCTTAATCTCCACATGTAAAGATACAGTTTGAAGTAAAATCATACACCTCTCTATACCAGATCCTCCTCCCACCTCAGTAACCTACGACGCCACTTCCATGCCTCCCCACCCTCGCCACATCCCAAACATATATGCCATTGTCAACCACTTATTCTCTCTTATTCAAATCAAATAGCCTCTGAAACCTGTCTCTTAAAGACACATCCTTAGACTAATAGGGTTGTTCCTATGAAATTGGAAACCCGATTCTCATAGTAAAAATAGGCCCCTAATAATATTAAATTAATTTTTTTTCAAAGAACAGTCTCTTATTTAATTGAAAATAATATTCGTAAACATAAAAATTAGTCATGTAACTAATACAAAAAACATTCATATTCTGATCAATAATATATAAATACAACTTTAATCGAATATATTTATCAACATATTTTACATTGTTATTTTCCTTGGTTATCAACATTTTTTGGGAGTTGAACCTAGGAACCATTGGAGTTCCAGCAACTAGAAACATCACTGTGCCACATCTGCGAAGTGGCTATATAGTTACCATGTTATTAGAATATACTCCAATTTTACGTGCATTATATATAAAAAATAAAATAAAAAATTGAGCCTCAAACATTTGGAGACTGAGAGTTATTTGCATCCCTTAAAGAACGACCCTGCTGACAACCTATCCGTCCTAACAAATATCATTGTTGTTGAATAGAAATTGGGAATTTGAGCTTTGGTTAATATCCATTTTCAACTCGAATTAAAATTTTCCAAAATTGAGCCTACGCTCATTAACTTCAATATCGGAGTTTTAATATGAGAATGAATTGCTAGACTTTTTTTATTGGCTTTTTTTTTTAAACAAGCCAAATGAATTATATTAACACACTTTTTATTGACTTGATAGATCTTGTAGACACTTTTCCAAAAAACAAAAAAAAAAGATCTTGTAGACACTATTAATTAAAATCCCTTTGAAATGTTTGGTAGTATATAGGATAAATAATCTCTTATAGTACTCTCTTTAATGTGCCTACAGTACTTACTATTTTAACACGTGACATAATTAATTAGTTTCCTCTCTTAAAGGTAAGGCCATTTAAGTCCACCTGAAATAAAAGTCTAATATATATTTGTTAACAAAAATGAAAAACATTTTTAGCAAGTAAACTGTCGCTAAAATAATTGTTGTAAACAAATTAATCTCTTCTCTATATTATAATGAAACAAATACTAATTAATTCTACTTAGATTAATATAATGATAATTCCTAAAAAAAAATAAAATATAATGATAATGTAAGTATTGTTTTATCTATGAAATTGCAACAAAAAAATTATGATCGATGATAATTGGCCTTTAATTATTACTTATTCATGTCCTTTGTTTATTACTCCCTCCTCCGTCCCACAATAACTGAGTCATTTACAAAAAAAAGTGTCCCAAAATAACTGAGTCATTTCAATTTTCAATACAATATTGATTACTTTTTTCCCTTTATAACTCTATTTAATTTTACTTTCACAACTTTCAATTCAATATATTCCACTTTGCATTTATGATAATGAAGAATGCACCAATACTTAACGAGAACATTTATCTTAATATGTGTGAAATGAGTCAGGCTCAGTAGTTAATACAGGACTGAGGGAGTACCCATTGCTCAATTATACGTAAAATTAGTATGGGAGGGAGTGGTAGACAGGTGAAGAACTATACTTCTAAGGTTTGGGGTAGATGACAAGTGGTTTTTGGTATCTGGTTTGGGAAAGCTAACTGAAGAAGTTTAGTTAAAGCTACAAGCTTGTCGATGTTTGATTGGTTAAGCAGTGTACTATGTTGTTACGTATAGACAAAACAGTACTGAGATGTTTCTTAAATAAATACAAAGGGTTCCAGTTCCACTATGTGGCAGTGAGACAGTGGCCAGTGGGAGCATCATTCATGTTTGAGAGAGCACTCTGATGGCTCCCTACATGGTAGGCATGGGATGGGAAGAAAGAGACAGATAAGAAAGAAAGCATCACACAAATTAATTCTCTCCCGTCTTATCAAAATGTTCCATTTTTCTTTGATCTTTAACCAAGCAAATTTACCAATTTAATTACTCTTACAAAAGATTGATCGGACAATAGCTAGGTGTATTTTGACAAGGATTATGCTATCAAGTGTTTTAACTTTTATGGGTACTTATTAAGTACTCCCTCGGGTTCTATTTACAAGAGAAATTTAGGTCAATATAAGTTGATGTATCTGGTTAAAAATTCAGTCCAAATACATCAACTTTTGTTGACTCAAATTTCTCTTGTAAATATTATGAAAAGAAAGTTAAATAATTTGTAAATATTATGAAAAGAAAGTTTTATTTTTTATTTTTTAAGTTTCATTGTAATGAATACACATTTTTTAATAATTTTTTTTTTTTGGATTTCTAAAAAAATGTATTTGGGACACTTGTTAGCATTTTTCTTTGGCTTAATTACACTTTTGCCTCTATCTTTTGTCAATTGTGCGATTTTGTACGTTATCCTTTATTTTAGTGATTTTGAACCCTCTTATTTTGCCCCCTTCTGCTTCGATGGTCCCTCATGTGTTTCAGTGTTGATGTGTCCCATTTTGATGACATGTTTATGTGCGAATTTATGAAAAATACTCTTAAGTTCATCTTCTCATTTACATTCTTCTTTTTCTCGCCATCTTCTCTTTTATCCCCACCACCACCACCACCACGCCACAATTATTAATTCATACAAATCATGTTGAATGAAATACGGTCGTATCTCATATCTCATATTGTTGTTGGGAGATTGGTGAAGGAGATGGGATTATAGGGTTTGAAGAAATTAACCCAGAAACTAACCTGGATTCATCTTCATCAAAATACCCCTAAGTTCATCTGCATCAACATTCATAAACTAACCATGAAAGAGTTCAAATTCCAAATTTATCAAAATTCATATTTTTAATCGACTTAATAGTAAATTCATATCAGATCCATGTCCAGCAGGAAGGTGATGAGTCAATAATTAGTGTTTTTAATATAATATTTGAGTCCGTTTTATTTAGATTTGATTTCGTTTTATTTAATATTAATTCCTTTTTGGAACTATTTTACTTCCATTGCAAGTTATTATATTTCAGGAACAAAATAATTGATAAATTGAGTCTTTGAGTTTTCTAATTTTTAATTAAAACTCATTGTTAATTTGTTATGACTTTGTTTAACTTTTTAATTCTTTTCGTAATAAACAAAAAATCAGAAGGCCCACAATCACCATGTAAGAGCCCATTTTTAACTATAAAACACAAATAAATTATTTGTGGAGTCAGCTTTTTTTTAATTGATTTTATACCAAAAAGTTGCATATAAGTTGTTAGTTGTAGATCTAAACCATTGATTTAAAATAATAATATATCAATTGCTAAAAAGACTACTTTCCTGTAGTAGGAAAATCTTTCCCCTATCCACCCTAAATGCCACCATCATAAAAATTGTTGGTCAAATAACACAACTCTTAAAAATTATCTCATTTCAACATTTCTAAATTACACATATTGTTGCTATCCATATTAGGTGTCTGATTCTCTTAAACTTTTTCTTAAAGAATCACTCAAACTTAAACCCAACAATCTTCGTCTCAAGTGTAAGTGTCTCACATCGTATAACATGAAAAATACTAAGTTCCAACTCCCATTCCCCTCATCAAGCCGAAACAGGGCTCTGATACCATTTCTTGAAGAGTTTGGGGGAGCACTAAAATTAACAACAAACCAATAGACCATATCCCCACCGAAAACTTTAAGACATTAGCCATATGGATCACCTCTCTTATATATTTGATGTTTAACTTATTCATCAACAAAGCAATAGACCGTATGAGAATTGATCCCTCATACTTGAACCCAACACAACCTTGGGGTGTTGATATAGTTGGATGTCGTGGTTGTAATGTGATGCTTTTTCACTTTAATTTTTGTTCTATAAAAATAATTATATTCAACCGACAAGACAAAACACATAGATATAGACTAATACTTCATAAAGGGAACAACTATGGGTGAAATCCATATGTTTTCCGCCACTTTATATGGATCCCATTTCGAAAGTGTATGACCCACATTGGTTTCATTCAATAAAAAAAGGAAAATTGCTCTTTAGGCTGTCTGGATTCCTCTTAGGTACCCCAAAATTACCCATTTACTCCCAATGACAGTTAACCTTTATTCACTTGCCTACAACAGTTAACGACTGTGGGAACCTACGGTAGTTTATGGTTTATCTTATAATAAATGTAGTTTGCAATATTTTAAACGTACAATCAGGACGCAAAACAACTTATGTAAACATGTGTAACTCGAAAACACCATTCAACAAGCAGTACACCAATTCAACAACAATTATCGCTCAATATCTACATCAAAACATCACCATTTATAATTCAATAACTTTACCCCAATTCCACATAACATTAACAATACATAAACGATTCAAATTCAACAACAATCCAACATTACCGAAATTAACGACATATTACACAATATTACATTAAATAAATGAGAAATCCATAACTTGACATCAAATCTCCACTAACAATTTTGGCACATGCAGAAAAAACATGGATACTACATCACCATCATCTTGAAGAAAAAACATGGATACTACATCACCATCATCTTGAAGAATTTGGGGAAGATAAACATTTTCCCAATTGTCGTTATCAGCCCCCAAATATATGCATGGTAACTGTACAATAACATGACATGTTTGTTTTTCACCGAGATGAACAAAGTGTTTGTTAAGTTTTGCCTTCACTTCGTCCAACTTGTTTATGGGGGTTGAAAAAATCTTCATCGTCCGCTTGAAAGCTTCATATCATACATGAGTTTCAACTTTCTCATCTTGAGACATGATTAACTTGATAAAAGTAGATACAAGAGCAAATATTATAATAAAATGAAATAAAACAAACAATAAAATGAATTATAGATAAACCAGACACATATATTTATATAAAGGCAGGTCAAAAAAATTATAAAACATCAAACATAAAGACATATATTTATACAATGTTAGTATATATGATCCCAAAAAAAAAGTGTCATAACCTTTCTTATGAAATTGGTTCTTCATCTTCTTCAATAACTTCAATAACTTCATTGAAGGTGAGAAAAACACAAGAAGGGGGGGTTGAATTGTGTTCTCAAAAACTTATATGTTCCTTACGTTGAAGAACTGTTCTCAGGTTCAGAGTCTGAAGTAATTCAGAGTCTGAGTGAGTTCAGAGTCGTGTGCAGCGGATAGAAGTAAAGAACAGAGGAAGAAAG
>Ga0315914_1002885_pt1 | contig 26314 bp, 12 predicted proteins | sample MpolenodulesMG_FD_203920 | JGI IMG/M metagenome (GOLD analysis project Ga0315914, IMG submission 203920) | Medicago polymorpha root nodule microbial communities from Los Angeles, California, United States - elongated nodules | ecosystem: Host-associated > Plants > Roots > Nodule | place: USA...
TTTATGTGGTTATTAAAAAAATTTAAAAAAGAATTGTTTGTACTATGAAAAGTATGACTAGTTGTGTACAGAACAATTGCATAGTATGTAAGTAACTTTAAGTACAATGCAATTTTTATACAACATATATATATATGCATTACTTTTTTTGTAGGAGATCTAAAAGATTCGAATTTTTTTGAGCTTTAAGTTCAACTCAAAGTACTCAACTTGCGAAAACCTGCTCAAAGAACAAGTTTGTCCCATTCATTTTCCAAAAATCTTCATCTGTTCCCTTCAATAGATTTGGCCATTCTTTATGAAGTTTAGCCTCCAAGATGCTAGGCATCTGATTAAATAAAAAAGAGACAATCATTAAAATTCAAATTAAATATGTAGTAATAATAATGATAATAAAAAGAAGCACTTGCTTCATATAACCACCTGTTGATATACATCATTTGGATCTGTTGAGCAAAATTTAGGATTTGGTTTACTTGTGTTTGTCGGCCACAAGCCATGCAACGTGAACTTGTTTGGCACTGTTTTACCTGCACAACCTCCCTTCATGCAAACTGTGGGAGGCCATTGTTGTGTCAGGAGCAAATACTCGTATAATCAACTATTGAAGACATGAATCAGAGAGCTATGCAAACACAAAATAAAATGAATTTGATTTTGAGAAAATTCATCATTGTTATGATTTATGAGAGAATTGTTTTGTGACTAATAAAATTCAAAAGAGATACTTGTGGATGTATTTGCAATTTCAATAAAACAAGATATTAATATGACAACGAAGTATACATTTAGAGATTAAATGGTGGTTTGCTCGTCTCTAATTATAATAATTTTTACTAAGTCTTTAATTGGTAATACTTCGTCTTCTAATTTTTAAGTGATAAATATCAAAATTTATAATTTGATAACAAATAATGTAATTAAATTTTATGTGGTTATTAGAAAAATTAAATAAAAAAACATTGTTTATACTATGAAGATTGTAATGACTAATTGCGTATAGATTTTATGTGGTTATCAAAAAAATTAAATAAAAAAAAACATTGTATATACTATGAAGATTGTAATGACTAGTTGTGTATAGAACAATTGCAGAGTATGTATGTAACTTTAAGTACAATGAATTTTTTTGAATATACAACATATATGTGTGTGCGCGCGCGCGTGCGTGTTTGTAAGTTTGAACCCCCTTATCCAGCATCTTGACACACTCCACTGTAATACCAGGCACATCATTACTTTTGTGCAGGAGATCTAAAAGATTCATCACTACTAAAAAAAGCAAAAATTAGTGAGGGAAATTTAGAGAAGGAAAACGTGAAATCCTTCTCTAATTCTGTCACTAAATTTTGCGATCAAAAAATTTGTGACGGATTTTATTTTTTCCATCACTAATTTCCCTCTCTAATTTTTTTTCTTCTAGTAGTGCAGATTTTTTTTGAGTTTTAAGGTCAATTCAAAGTACTCAACTTGCGAAAATTTGCTCAAAGACAAGTGCCATTCATTCTTCAAAAATCTTCATCAATTCTCTTCAATAGATTTGGTCATTCTTTATGAAGTTGAGCCTCCAAGTGTTAGCATATATATGATTAAATAAAAAAGAGACAATTCTTAAAATTCAAATTAAATACATAGTAATATATAAATAATAATAGAGAGAAGCACTTGTTTCATATAAGCACTTATTGATATGCATCATTTGAATCTATTGAGAAAAATTTGGGATATGGTTTACTTGTGTTTGTCGGCCACAAGTCATGCAACCTGAACTTGCTTGACGTTGTTTTACCTACATAACCTCCCTTCATGAAAACAGTGGAGGCCATTGCTGTGACAGGAGCAGATTCTCGTAATCAGTTATTGAAGATGTGAATCGAAGAGCTATGCAAACACAAAATAAAATGAATTTGATTCTGAGAAAATTCATCATTGTTATGACTTATGAGAGAATTGTTGTGACTAATGACTGACTATGACTATGCATGTAAAAATAGCCTTAAGAATTAAATTTTTTTTCTTCTGGAATTATTGCCTTGTATATGTGTAGGAAGAATATTTCTAGTCTAATTATTTAATATTGATAGTTTCTAGAATATGTATTATCATGGATAATTCTAGTCTGCCGACCCCACTTAGTGAAATAAGGCTTGGTTGTTATTTAATATTGATAGTTTCTAGAATATGTATTATCATGGATAATTCTAGTCTGCCGACCCCACTTAGTGAAATAAGGCTTGGTTGTTGTTTGTTGTTGTATGGATAATTCTAGTCTAATTTCTATATGTGAAATACCGATAACCGGACACATTAATATTCCCTTTTATTATGAATCGTTTGACAAAGCATATGTATAAAATAGTTATTGCATTGATAAAAGGATTAAATTGCATTTCCAAAACAAAATTTCTTAACAATTCTCTTAGGACACTCGTTAACAAAACACTTAAAAAAAATAGTTAGGTTGTAAATACAATTCTTTGATATATGCGTAGCCGTTAATTTGTAGCTACCAGAACAGTCACTGATTCCTTACTATACGTGGTTTTCATTTCCTGGCTATAAGTTCCAAAGATGTTAAGTTTCAATGATGAAGTTAAAACACTTGTCTATGTTTAATCAAGAAAAACAAAACACTTGTCTGTGTCTCAATAATATAAGTTCCAAAGACGCATGAGCTCATCAACTTTATACTTTAGTGAAATCGTAATAATGGTTGATGAAACACGTACAAAGCCACAACTACTATTATTAGTAGTTTATTTTTATTGTTGTTTATAAATGCATTATCCAACGAAGTACACATTTAGAGATTAAATGGTGGTTTGCTCTTCTCTAATTAAAATAATTGTAACTAAGTAATTAATTGATAATACTTCGTCTTCTAATTTTTAAGTAGACATGGCAGCAAAACCCGTGCCCATGGGTGCTCGTCCAAACCAACCCCGATTTCAAAATATGGGTACGGGACGGATAACGGGGATATATGTACCCACCCCGAACCCATACCCAAACCCTACCCAAATGTAGAAAGGTCGTGTTTTTGTTTTTGTTGAGCGGGTTGATAATGATATGTCATGTTATTTGGTTTGATAATTGTCATGATATAAGAACTTTCATTGATAGTTAAAGGAGAAACCGAATTATTCGGTAATTAAATGTTAAAATGAGCGCAAATTGTTGAATAATGCATTACAACATTATCATTATAGCGTAAAAAAAACTCTTTTTTTATTCAAAAAAAATTGATTCACTGCGGGGACGGCGATGGGGCGGAAATACCCAAACTCATTGGGGACGTGGATGAGATTCAATTTCTCATCCCCGTTGGATATGGGTAGGGTAACGAGTATGTACATGAGAGTAGGGATGAGGATGGGAAAGACAAAATCTGTCCCCACGCCGCCCCATTGCCATGCCTAATTTTAAGTGATAAATTTCAAAATTTACACAATTTGACAAGAAGTAATGTAAATAAATTTTGGGTTAAATAAGTAAATGGTTCTTCTAAATATACCAATATTTGATTTTAGTTCCCCTAAAATATTCCTTAGCCTTTTGGTCTCTCGAAAATTTTTCATCCATGAAATTAGTCCCCTACTTTTTAGTCAACTCTTGTCTAACCTTCATATTTTTTAATGAAATTTTCCAAAATTTGGTAAAATATTATGACATTCTCTCCAAAAAACTAGATTTTTTTTAAACAAAACATGACTTAAATATGACTTCTTTTTTTTTTTATTTATGTTTTTGGTGCTAAAAAATTTATATTAAATTCACATGTTTCTTGAAAAATTCTAATTTTTTTTGGAAAATATTGTCGTAATTTTCTACCCATTTCTGGAAATTTTCATTAATAAATATGTAGGTTAGACATGAGTTGACTAAAAATTAGGGACTAATTTCATAGATGAAAATTTCTAGAGGGACGAAAAGGCTAAGGAATATTTTATGGGGACTGAAATCAATGTTGGTATATTTAGGGGGATCATTTACTTATTTAACCCTTAAATTTTTTGTGGTTAATAAAAAAATTAAATAAAAAAAAACATTGTTTAAACTATGAAGATTGTAATGACTAGTTGTGTATAGAACAATTGCAGAGTGTGTATGTGATTTAAGTACAATACAATTTTATGAATATACAACATATATGCGTGTGTGCGCGCGTGCGTGTTTGTAAGTTTGAACGTCCTTATCCAGGATCCTGATAACACCACGGTAATACTCGACACAACATTACTTTTGTGAATGAGATCTAAAAGATTCATATTTGTTTTGAGTTTTAAGGTCAACTCAAAGTACTCAACTTGCGAAAATTTGCTCAAAGAACAAGTGCCATGTTTCTCCCATTCATTCTTCCAAAAATCTTCATCAATTCCCTTCAATAGATTTGATCATTCTTTATGACGTTGAGCCTCCAAAATGTTAACATCTGATTAAATAAACAATTCTTAAAAATCAAATTAAATATGTAATAATATATAAATAATAAAAAAAGAAGTACTTGTTTCATATAAACACTTGTTGATATGCATTATTTAGATCTATTGAGCAAAATTTAGGATATGGTTTAGTTGTGTTTGTCAGCCACATGTCATGCAACGTGAACTTGGTTGGCACTATTTTACCTACACAACCTCCTTTCATGCAAACAGTGGGAGGCCATTGTTGTGACATGAGCAAATACTCGTATTCAGCTATTGAAGACATGAATCGAAGTGCTATTGAAATTCTGGCGCGCTACCTTTCAGATGTTTTATACAATGTTCTAACATCAGAAACAAAATACGAATGTTCACTTTAATGTTTAGAACACCGTGCTAGCAGAAAACAAACACAACAAGGAAAATATAAATGACAGAAAAGTAAAAGGTACAAGAGAATTGTTGACCCAGTTCGGTGACAAACACACTACTCTAGGGGCTACCAAGCCATGAAGGAAATCCACTAGGTACAAGCATTGGAACTGAAACAGAAGAAAATAAAAAACAACAAAACAACACCATTGTGTTTTTAACATGTGTAGGAATGTGTGTGTAGAGAGACAGAGATCACAAATGGCATTGTACTTCACTTTCTTTAAATATCAAACTGATAAAGTGATTGCGTTTTGTTGTGATAGACCTTTTGAAATCACTTTTTATCACTTTTTTGCATAAAATTCATGGACTAATAGTGCCATCAAATATCAATGCATTATGTAAGCAGATTGGAGAGTGTTACAACTTCTTTCAAGTGGCACAAGTCAAAAAGAAGTTGATTGTTCCACTTATGAACAACAGCCTTATGCATTCTATGGAGGTGAAGGACAGCTACCCTAATGAATGATCTCCCTTAGTCCTTGGACATGTTGAGAAATCTTACCTTCAGCAGATTGTTGGAAAACAACGAAATGTGATAGAAGACTGTCAATCTCAACACAGTAGAACTTTACCAACAATAAGCAAAAAGATGCCCTTCAAGTTTAAAGCTTTTAACAAACCATTGAACATGATATTATTTGTACAAACCATTAAGCTTGATAGAATCATGGAATGCGGCTTATTAGCTTATCAAGTTCCCAAGTAAAAATTATTTCTACATAATATTAAAGGTCATTCGGTAAAGGAAAATATCATTCTTGCAAATGAAATAGTCAATCAGTAAAGGAAAAATATCATTCTTAAAAATGAATAAAAAAGCAATTCACAAACAGAAAGAGATTAAACATCAAAATAAAATCCATAAACCATGATTCATACATCAATTGTTCTATGACTTGTCTTGAAACTAGTTATGATTTGCGCAATTGACAAGCCAATTTGCATACAAGGTAAAAACCTAATTTCTGAGATAAAATAATCAACCATTACCATAAACCTCTAGGTAAAATATGAGATAAAAAAAGAAAAATAATCAACCATTTAATCCTCCAAGGGAAAGACGACTTTCCTGGTAAATGAGTACTTGACAACAATGCATTTGCCCTTTAATACCAAGCTCCTTCATCATCTGAGTTCTCAAGTTAAACCAAACCAGTTCGTTATCATCTCTTCTGAAGAATAATTCACCATTCTTTCCCTCTCCAATAGGATGATGAACACCAGGAAAAGGCCCAAGAATGAAGAGTTTAGTCCAAGACTCCTTCACACCAACTTCACCCAAAATTGATATGTGAAAAGTAGCCGACTATTCAAAATATGAGATCAAAGCAATGTGGTCATTTAACACCATCAAGTGTCTCATCTCTATTCCAGAATCAAAATTAACAATCTTAGTTGAGGGCATGGGTGTTATACAAACCACCTCTTTGCTTAAGTCAAATGACACCAAATATGCGTCATTATCATCGTCATCGTCATCATCCCACCAATGACACTCTCCATTCAAATACACATAGACACCTACATTAGTCCTCATACCACAAGGCATATCCAAATCAAGTTTCCTCCAAGAGTTACTTCTTAGGCTGTATATCTCCCACACGCCGTCACGTGACACGCTAGTTGGTAAACTTACCGCATCACTTTCATAGTCAGAGTCACTATCACTTCCATAGTCTGATAAATTTAATTCATAATGAACATATCGAATCACCTTATAGTCATCTCTAACACGGTCATAACCAAATCCATGAACCCTTTCCAGATCAATCTCATAACGCACCAAGGGCTCTAACTCAGTAGGACTTTCAGGAAGGACCTTAAATTCGTCGTTAGTTGGATTCCATAATACGACATTTGTACCGCTATGGTAAAGACAAACAATTCTGTTAATAACGGGACCCAATATAAAACCAGGGTTGTCAGACTCTCTAAACGGAGGTGGTGAACATAATTTGACTTTCTTCTCAAACCTCTCACCAGAAAGTAAATACAACATGTGACGATGATCACGTGGATATGGCAGAGTCTGTTGTAGGAGGAGACATGAACCATCATCGTTTTTGCTAGATATGAAATTGTTACGGTACGTGTTCATGAAATTAGGGTTTTCAAATAAGCTAGACCATGATTTACGTACGCAAGTAAATCGTTTCAAAGATTTAAGAGACAATTTGGAGAGAATGGAAAATGCAATGTCATTGTGGATGTGATGGCTAACCTTTTCAGTTGGAATTGATTTCTCCATCTTCTCAGATTCAAAGCGCCGAAGAAGAAGTAGCTATTGAAGGTGAAGAACTTGGATTGCGAACCTCTGTAACTGTAACCCACTCACATAGTAACGATTGAAAGTGAAGAAAATGAATTAGGGTTTTAAACGATTTATGATTTATCATTTCTTTTTTACACTATTGCTATGTATAGAGAAAAAAAAACTCTAAAAAAATAATAAATGGAATAAAAATATAATTGTAAAAATAATAAAATAGTAAACTTATATAAGTTTATGCTTTGACAATTATAAACATAATATCCCCTCAAAAAAATTATAAAAATAATTTATAACTTAATCCAATTAAATTATATTAAAGTATCACCTTGATAGTTTTACCGTGTTATATGTATGAAGGTTTCTTCGTCGTTTAACAATGATTACTTTCCATTGGAGAATCTGAGAGGCATAGAAGGTAAGTTCTCCTCTCATAACCGAGTTTTTCTTCCTAAACAAGAGTCAAAAATCGAATGTAAGACCATTTGATTAAAGAGTCCAAATTCTATATTATTTGGACCAATTAGTTTTTATTTTACAATTGGACCAATTCATTACTGGTCGTGCCACTTTCTTATGTTATTTTCTAAAAAAATTATATGGTGTAAGTTTTTTTTAACGACAAATTTTTCTAATAATTAAATACTTACACAAGACGAACATAGATTAACAATCAAAAACTATGAAACAAAAGTGTCCTATATAGGTGGAACATTCAAAAGAAAAACCATAATGACACCAATACAGACACAACCTAAACTAAGGGATACCACACAACACCAATAAGAAATCTAATCATCAGAACCATATTAAACATATAAATCAAAGCTAAACTCTCACCCTTCCTCGTGAGTGACCAGCGAAACAAAATCCAATCACCTACTGATTGTTGCTCTCCATAACCCCTCCAAAAAAAAAACATCCAATTGATCAAAGCGCCTAAAAGAAGAACCTCAACTCCTCATCACCACAAATGAGCACAAATAAACTCCAACACTCCTTCGGATTCCACGACCACTTAACCCCCGGTTCGTCGAAGAAGACACCATAACAAGCTCAAAAACTTAAGTCAAGAAACTGACTTCTAATATCGATTCAAAAGCAATCAGCCCATAAGCCACCATAAATAAATCACGAAGGCACTCTTCAGCTCTCGGTCTACTGGAGAAAACACCATATTCTACTCAAAAGATTGGAACTAGACACTAATTAACTCCTGATCTCGAATCAAAAGTGATCGGTCCACTAGAATCCAACGCTTAGCTCGGTAACGCAAACAAAGAATATCAAAATAAGGCATAGCTCGTAAACATCCCACAACTAAGAACAACCTAGAAACAAGACATAAGCCAATTGAAGGCCCAAAACCGACAAAAACTAGTTGCAGTAGAGATTGACCCATATCTAAGATCAATACAAGCAGACATAAAAAAGAAAAGCATGAAAACCCTAAAAAACATAAACAACTCGCTCACTCCTCATCATCATCATCATCACCACAACCAAAACCTCACCACCACGCAAAAAAAAAAAAACTATTAACAATCAACTCTCTTTTTGGCACCCTCCAACCTTCCTCAACCACTCAATAATTAAAAACAAAAGAGCAAGATGTTGTCAATATTTATTTTAATTGTCATGTTTGTTTGTAATATATGGGGTAATATGTAAAAGACGTCAAAGAAAATTTTGATTGTGTGTGCCTTCATTGGTCTTATTATAGGTTTTTTCACAATGATAAAGTTATTTAAAATTTTACTAAAAATCCTACAATGATTTCAAAAACAAGTGAATAGACAAATTAATTCATGAAATTGGGACTATCTCTCAAAAAGCCCCTGGATTTTATGAATTGTCAAATGCATTCTGCAATATTATGACATGTTAAAATAAACATGTGGTCTTCCAATAAGAATCTCAGAACAATATTAAATTCATATATTTAACTTAAAGTATCGTAAACATGTCCCATATGTTAAATTCATACATTTCATGTTAACTCTATAAATTCCCTAAATAAAAGTATCAATGTTATGATGATTGTTTCCTCCAAATTCAAACAACTTAAACAATTTTTCTATCATAGATTTCTTATGCGAGTGTGAATTTTTTAATTGGAACACTCTTACAAAGTCTAACTATGCTTATCATATTTCTACTCCTAAGCAGGTGTAACCAGAGAGATTAACTAGATAATCACATGCTTAACTCTTAACAATATAACCCACTAAAAGTATGTCAACAATCGTGAAATGGATCCCATTGGTTATGTTTATGACATCACTGCAAGTTTGGTAATAGGTGATGCAACCTATATTTGTTGGAAAAGACATAATCAATTGATCCTTCATTTCATTATTGTGGCTATGTTTGGATTGGTGGTATGGGATGAAATGGAATGGTACATGGTGGAATGTATTTCATCCTATTCCATTACTTCCCCCGATTTTTATTCCCCCCAAATCGGGAGGTATGGGATGGAACCGATCCTTCAAAATTTAAAATGACTTATTTACCCTCTTGTTTCAATAACACTCATCACCATTAAGTAGTTAGTTGTCTTCTGTCTCCTTTCTGTCCATGTCGTCTTCTCTTCCTCACAATCTCATGCATAGGCAATGTAACTTTATTTCTCCTTGCATAGCATATTCATATTCTGTTAATGTAAAGATCTGGGGCATCCAATATGTTCTCACAATGTAAATATATATTCTCTTTGCAATTTTTTCGCACGTAATTTCTCCCACTATTGTTATACCGATTTGAACTAATTAATTGAGCGTGGCAAGAAAGATTTTACGAACACCTAACTTTAGAGCACTTAACTTTACATTCAAAATATGATACATAATTCAATTTAAATCTTCATTTTCTAATTCGCCTATGAAAGTGTTTGTTTTTTTTTATTATTATAATGACATTTTCAAAATAATATTGACTACTAATTAACAATCACTTTAAATAATGGTGTTAGGATATAAGTTAGAATATGCTTCAATTTTTATAATGATATTTTTACAATTGACGGTAATAAAGGAATTAAAAGTTATAATTTACTCTGTTCCGTTCAATTTCCAAACAATGGAAGGGGAGCTTCGTTCCATTCCACCCTAAAACATCCAAACAATGGAATGAAAAATTAATTTCATTTCGTTCCATTCCGCCCCACCCCATTTCACTCTGTTCCATTCCGCGCCACTGACTTCATTATATCCAAATAGAGCCTAAAATTATGAGGCACAAAGAAAAGGAGATCACGATCAAATCTTGGTCGTTGCTAACCATTTTGCAATATAAAATAAAAAAGAAACGACTAAAAATTTGAATAGATTGTGGCACAAAAGTCATTGGTTGTGAAAGCAAGGAAAGAAAGGGAGATATTTCTCTTATGATATGTTTGGCTATGAGAAGAAGGTAGGAAGAAATAAACAGTGGGAAAAGAGAAAAATAAGTGAGAAATCAAGTAGATGTAAATTATTGTTTAGTAGAAGAGAGTGAAATTGTGAATAAAAAATGGATTTGGGTGTGAAAGAGTGAATGGATCGAGAGTGAAAAATGTTTCAAGGTTATATGATTGAGAGAAATGGGAAAATGAATTTCTTATTTACCGTTGAAGATCTCATTCCTTTTTTTTTTCTTTCTTTTATGAATAAACTTTTTTTAAATAATAAATAAATACATTTATTAATAAGAACGTTAAACATAAAAAAATAATTATGTGGTCGTGTCACATCACTCGATATACACACATGAAGTTGATACATCAATATCGTTAGAGAAGAGTTGACATCAGAGACTAATTGCATGGATATACAATTTTTTAGGGACCAAAACCCTAAGGAATTTTTGAGAAAGATTAAAATCAAATGTGTATATATTTAGGGGGACTGTTTACTCATTTAACCTAAATAGTTAACACTAATTTATCACTCCTCAATTCACATTGATCACTCAAATGCATATGATAAATTGTATGTTATCGTAGAGGATTCCAAATAGACTCCGTCCTAACTTCAACGAGACATCAACCGAATGTGATGTAGAGGATTCTAGCATCGTCAATATCAAATAATTGAATCCTTTAAACACTTTTAGTGATAATCATTTCAATCATACAACTTTCACCATCTACACTAATTTTTCCAATTGAAATTTTCTATTTCCTAACACAATAACTTTTCTCACTTTCTGGATTAACCACATGCTCATAAACCAAATAATAACATAGCAACTTTTATCTCGTTTTTAGACTTAAACTAAATTTATTTTGATTTAATCAAAGTTTAAATCATGGTTGAAGCAATTTTGACTAGACTTTTTTTTTGGTAGATTTTTTGACTAGACTTTATTCCTCACAAGACCGAACTTCTCATAATTGAATGACTTGCTTGGATTGACAATATAGCTAAGTTTCTCACGTTCCCAAAGGCTCTCTTAAGGTAACTTTTTGAATTAACAATTCTTAGGTTTTGGAAATGGCACATTTGGTGGATATCCACCGCACTTCAAAACAAATACAAAGTCATTACTCTCAAACAAAGTCATTACACTAAAATGCGGAATTTGATTTATTCAAATTCGTGCTTAAGAGTATCTTTAATTATTTAATTCGATAAATAAAGGGTACAACAAACAAATCCCAGTACTTATCTAATGTCGTGTAACTTCTACTCTTTTATGAAATGTTCAAAATAGTGTTTGATATGGGTTTCTCGCGTCCCAAATCGAAATTAATTTGATTTTAACGAACTACAATCAATAGAGTTAGGGGAACACACGTTTTTGTTCTCCTATCGTATAAACAAAAGGAGTCTCACATTTCAATCCCCCGGAAATTAACAATTTATTGTTTGGACAATTTCTAGATTAGTCGATCCTGAGTCGACATACCAAGGTGATGAGATTAGATTAGTCGGTTCTGAGTCGACATACTGAGGTGATGAGGTTAATTCTGAATTTAAAAAAATAAAATTTGTACAAAAAAAATTAAAAAATGAAATAAAACTAGGTTAGGTTAAAGAAGCAACTCAAAATCAATCTTACACACACCACCGCACACAGTTAAACCCTTCTTCCCCAACCGAGAGAGAGAACATACAACAAATTTCTCACTCTATTCAATCTTCATTCGATTCGCTTCACTTCATCCATGGCTGGTAATTCATCATCTTCATTCCTCTTTCCAATTCACCGCATCTATATCCATATCCATTTCCACATTTTTTAATTTTTATTTTTTTTAAATTTTTATATAATATATTCTTTGTTTTCAATTTCTTCACCGTTCCTCATGAATCTGCTTTGAATCACCGTGTTCATCAACGATTTTTCATTTCTGTGTTCGGAATCTTGTTATACATATGCTTATTACTGCCAATTTATGTTTATTAAGCTGATTTATTCGTTAATGTGATTATTAGGGTTCATAACGATTAATTTAGGTTTTAGTTATTATTTACACAATATATATTGCTTAATTTCGTTATTTTTGGTTTAATTTCACTGATTTGGATTACTTGTGTGTGGAAATTAATTAGTATATTGGTTTTGTGGGGTTTAGATTTGCTTATTATTTATTCAATATTGCTTAATTTCGTTATTATTAGGTTAATTTCAGTGAGGTGGATTCCTTGCGTGTGAAATTAGTATATTGGATTTTTGGTGGTTTGAATTTGGACAAATATTTAGCTAATTTGGAGGAATGATATTGCTTAACTTCGGCGAGTGGAATTGAATTCCTCGTGTGTGGAAATTAATTAGTATATTGGTTTTGTCGTGATTTGAACTTGCAAATTGTTTAGCTAGGTTTGCACAATTTGGAGGAATAATAGATTTTAAGCTGTTTTGTCGGTATCTGATAATTAATTCCACCGAATTGGAGGAATAATAGTATAATTTCGTTATTATTACTTTAATTCCACTGAATTGAATTACTTGTGTGCCAAAATTAAATAGTTTATCTGTTTTGTGGGGTTTGAATTTGCACATTTTTTTAGCTAGGTGTACACAATTTGAGGAGTAATACAATATAAGCCGTGGTGTCTTATAGGAGTACTTATTTGCTTTATGCTTAGTTTTATGGTTTTGTGCTAGTAGCTATGTCTAGGGTGGTAGTAAATTTATTGTGACATTAGCTGAATTGCATTTTATTGGGATTCTTAATGAGGCGATGTATGGTTTGATTTACAAATACTTTTTTTATCATTCATTGTCTTTGAAGAAAAATTGAAGTTGAAATAGAATTCATGCTTTTTCTGGAAGTAATCGTACTGAGATTTTGTCGAACTTGGAGGTGTTGATGGGAATGTTTCCGTCATTTTTATTTAATAATTGTTAATTTATATCTTTGTTTTTTTGTGGCAAATGGTAGACATTGAGGAGGACATCCGTTCTTTACAGCTTGAGTCAGCAGGTAATTGAACGGCCTACTGATATTTTATTTATTTATTCTTATAAATTCTTTATACTATATATCAAGGTTGCATGTTTTGGTTGCCTTTAAGTCATTTTATCTAATTTTTCAAAAAAAAAAGGAAGTCATTTTATCCAATCTTTGATGTAGACATAGCAGAAGACAGCAATGGAGTTGTAAGTCCAGATGATGGAAAAACAGAAGTTGAGGAATCTGCTAATACACAACAAGGTTGGTAGTAGGAAGTGGTTTGTTTTTTATTTGTGGTATTTTACCTCTGTTAAAAACTTATTCATGACAACATGCGTCTTTTTCTCGTTTTTTCAGAAGTTGAGGAACATATTATTGCAGATGAAGGTTGGTAGGAAGTGGTTGATTTTTTGATTTTTTTCTTCTTTTGGTACAAAACTTAATCACAATAATGTGTACCATTGTCATACTTTAAAACTATTTATTTATATACCGTTTCTGCCATTTTTCTGTGTTTTTATACTTTTTTACTTCTGTTTTGCTCTCATTTACAAAATTTACTTTCAGCTAAGTTATCTTCATATTTTTTAGAATAATTTGCATGTGCTTCATACATACAGTGATAAATGTGTCGTAGTAACACCTTTTGTTCCTTCGCTTTGCACAATCAGTTAGGAACTCAGAAAATGGTTAAATTGGAAATTTAATGCTACCTGTTATGAGGACCAACAAATATTATAGAAGTTGGACCGGAATACATATACATTATTGTTTCCTTCTATTTCTTTTGCCTTCTTAGACTCTTGTATTTATGAGCCTATTATTAATTGGGAAATGCTGACAAGTGCCCTTAAGGCATTTGATAAGAAGTTTAAAATGGAAATTTTATCTTGGGATTTGTGTATTCAACACATTGAAACATCAAAGAACAACTTTTTCTACATGAAAGTTATCAATTTGTTTCCATTTTTAAATCCTTAACTAGTGTCCTAAGCGCACTTGTTAGCAAGACCCTTGTTAATTTTATTGCAAAATTTATATTTGTTACTTGTTAGTGTTTAATTGGATCTCGTTTGGAACTCAATGCATCTTTTTCTATATCCCACTGTAATTTTCTTACATGCTCTTATCTTTAACTCTTGTCAGCCATTTGATAGAATTTTACTTGCTTATAGAACAAGGGATAATGAAAACTGCATCAGCTCTGTTCTAGATTGTTTTCTTGGTTGCTCGCTATCTATCTTATTTACCTTAATACTGCATTCCATAACATAAATTATTGATAGAGTTTATATTAAGAAATTTACTCTGGTGGTTTCAGATCCTAAGCAAGAGGGTCAAGAACAATCTATTAAGACTGAGATAAAAGGTAACAGATAAGTATTGCATTTTCATTTATGTGATAATGTTTATCTTGTGATTTAAATTTCTGTATCAAAATTAAACAGCTCATGGCTAACAAAGACGTTGATTTCCATTTTTCTGTTGTTGACACCATGACTTTGATGTGTATTGACAGATAAGGAAATTCCTCCAGTGCAAGATGAAGAAGATGACGGGGATATATCTAAGAAAAGACACTTAAATGTTGTATTTATTGGTCATGTGGGTAAGTTCATGAATTCTTAAGGTTCCTTTATCGTTATGGATTAGTAGGAGTTCTTCCGTTTGTTTTGTGTGGAGTTGTTCATGAAGTGTACTGTCATATCTGTGTATCATTTGATCTGATTATAGGATTTAAAGGCGTAAATTTTGCACTCCCCCCCCTCTTGTGAAATGATGTCTTTATGGTCTATAACTATCACAACATTCTTGAATTACATCACTATTCTCTACATTCTTTATGTATTCCGACTGAGTTGTGTATGGAGTTTGAGAGTTCATAAAATTGGTCTAGCTGCAATGTTTCAATTTTAACATCTGATTAACAAGAGCTCTAGTTTATTGTGTTCATTAATACCCTCATTCATAGTTAAGATGGCTGAGGAAGTCTGAAGTTTTAGGGCATTGGAGATGATAAATGTTAATGGATTTTTAGATGCTTTAGGAGGATATATCGTAAGCTAATAACTGATTTAAAACACCTGAAGATAAATCAACTTTAATATATATAAAATTTTGTATTTTCTTTTTACTGTATTATATATGCTTAAAAGTGAAGCTTAGACACAAACATGGATGTTAGATGTGTATGCGTATGTGCTAACCCAACCAAAGCCCTAGATTTTGACAAATATATTCTAGAAGGGCTAGGAAGAGAATTGTTCAATGTAAAAGAGTTGAGTGTTAGCCGGCTTATTTAGTTATGGGTCTCAGGAACTATTACTTACGGGGAGAGTAATAGAGGCAGTTAGTTAGATGTGCAACTAATACTTATTGAGTTATTGTTCTTCAGCATCAAATATATATTTTAGACATTGATTGCAAACTACGATAGGAGTTACATAAGCTGCATTTTGTTTCCAGATGCTGGTAAGTCTACAACAGGAGGCCAGATACTTTACCTCAGTGGCCAGGTTGATGAACGGACAATCCAAAAATACGAGAAAGAAGCCAAGGACAAAAGTAGAGAAAGCTGGTAAGTTCATTTATCTGTGTTTCTTGATTGTGGATGACACATTTATTTACTTCTGCCTTGCTGATCAATATCTGTTTAGCTGTTTTTGTCATTAAGGCAGTGCTCTTCTTAGAACTAGTAGGAGTCGTGATCGTACGTTGGTTTGGTTTACTGCAACACGGGGTCTTACCCTGCTCTTGCAGTTCATAGGTTTGCTGATATATTGTTGAGTTTTGTTGCATAAGGTTATAGAGCCAACCCAATTACTTTTATTCTGAAATTGGACAAGTAAAAACACTATTGGGTCAAAATCAGTCTGACACAACTTTTTGGACAACAGTCTGGCCAGCCTGATCACTGTGATTCGAAATCAGGGCATCATCCTGATTGTTTAAACCAGGCCCGCCAGCTCAAATTTATTGGACTAAAATTGGTCAAATCAATCTCTTGTGGCTGGAATTAGGCCAATCGACCTCTTCTGGCTGGAATTGGGCCTACCAGTTAGATAAATTATTCAGGCTGAAATCGGACCATCTAGAATTTTGTTCATTCTAGGTTTTAAATGCCCCTAAATGACTTTTCTCGAAGGAGTAACTTTTTGTTGCACTAATGGAAATGTAAACCAAACATGTAGCAAACTCAATCACCTCTTTTCTTTATTTGGGCCAACCAAACATGTACGTACCCAAACTTCCCAACAGAACTTGAGGAAATTATTTTAGTCCTATAGAGATGGCTTCAACTTACACACCAAACCTGACTTCCCTTGAGCAACAAACCAGCGTATCATTTCTTCAGGATGACCACAAACGGATGAATTTTTATTGTCTCATTAACAAAGCAATCATTGCCCAATGTGATTCACTAAGAAGCCTTTGATAAGCACTCTCAAAGAATATATCAAGCTTCGTGTCCTTGGTTCTATTGTGAAGAACAGGGGATTGTGTGACAATAATACTGTTCAGAATATCGTAGAATGTGTGGAGTGCTGAAAAGAATATGAATCTCAAGGAGTTAGGTGTGCATCCATTGAATTTCTGCAGCTGTGTTAGCTAGGCCTCTGTATCCTGTCACAGTATGGGATTTGGCCACTCAAGCTTGTTTATTTGACCGTCAACCAAGAAACTTAACCGGACCAAAACAATGATCTATAAAGAGTATGTTCTTGCAAATAATTTTCACCAAGTTCAGAGTTTACTGTTGGGAACCATGGGATTGAGATTCCCTTTGCTTATGTTACATGAGCTTTCTTCGGTAAGTCTTGAATATACTTTGATGAGAGAATAACAGAGAACCATCATGAAGGTACTTGATTTGAATTCCAAGTAAATACTCAAAGATTCAACTGTTTCAGGGAAAATTCTGAGATAAGGTTAGAGATCAAATGCCAAATAGAGATTAGTGAATTGTCGGTAATTATAATACCATCAACATCAATGTGAAAGGCTTAAAAATCCATGAAAGGTTTCAGAGAAATCAAAGCCAAGATGTTGATGAAACCCTTTAGCCACCAACCAAGCTTTGCATTTATTTATTGAATCATTATGTTTTTCCTTAATCCTGAACACACATATTCACCAAAAAAATAAAATAAAATCTGAACACACATTTGTTGACGATTGCATGCCATCTTCTCTAGAACCATTCTTCTGTAGTTTATGTATATGTTGTTTTCACATAGTCAATGTGTTGCTTGCAAAATGTTTTGAAAATCATGCCTTTTATTAAACTGATGAAGAAATTGATTCACGGTTGAAAGGTTCACCTATGGTTTGCTGTGGTTGAACTAGAATATATGTTTTATTGGGTACAAACTGGGAATATGTCTTCGAATATACGGTGTCATTTGTTGGCCAACTCTGCTAGTGGGAAAGGCTTTTGGTTGTTCTTGTATAATGATGAAATATATATATAATAGTAGGAGTATTGTAAATAAAGGATAGGCAAGGTTGGGGTTGCTTATTTGATTCCTTATGCCCTACTACAAACATTTTGCTAACCAATTTAGCGTGGATCAATGTGGTTCAGAACCAATTCATCCTTTCTTAGACTGGTTTGTAACTTCTTGGTTCAATGGACTTGAATGGATCGGCTAAGTGGTGTTAATAAGCAGATTATGGAAAAATAGTATTAACACTGAAAATGGACCATGGATTGGAGTTATACTCCTTGCAGAGATGGTAAATTAAAAAGGATAATATCAATTAAAAGATAAAGTAAATTAAGAGAGAGAACGAACTTCTCTACTCAGCCAAAAACCGCCCCAAACCAACTCCTAATTTTCATATGCCCTTTTCGGTTTTGCCTCCCTTTATATATAATTCTGCCTATATCCTTTCTTGATTATAGAATCTTCTCTCCCACTCCTTCTTTTCCACTTGTCCCATTTTGTTATTTCCCCCCGATTACTAATTAGGCTTATCACTTAATTGTGGGTCTAATAGGCATCGATCTTGGTTGAACCGACTGGTCAAGCTTCGTTTTCTTGACAATGGGTCACTCAAACTATTAAAGTATAGGATGCGGTCATATTGTTCATTTTTTATGTTAGGCGAACTTTTTTTTGGTTTGGAGATCATAGCTGAATGTGTATGCTTGAATGCATTTGTTGATTCTAGTTAATGATTTGAAATTAAAATGACAGGTATATGGCTTACATAATGGACACGAATGAGGAAGAGAGGGCAAAGGTATGAATGAATCTGCTGATGAAGTTTAAATATCTCATTCTATTTAATGTGGTTTTCATTTTTACTCATGAATTATATATTCTTATATAATCAAGAAAATGTTGTGCTGATTGCAGGGAAAGACAGTTGAAGTTGGAAGAGCACATTTTGAGACGGAGACATCGAGGTTTACAATTTTGGATGCACCGGTGAGTATTTGCATCATTATTTTTTCAGGAATTTTCCCCTACCAATGATGATGGTTATTAGTTTCGGTTATCAGTCTCTCGTGTTAACTCAGAATCATAGCAGTTTACAACTCTAGGTACTCGCTTACAAAATCATTCCAGTGTAAACTCGGGTAGATTTGCAGAGTTTTATAGACTTGCATGAAATCACAAGGTTGTGGATGGTTTCCGAAGCCCAGCATGCAACAGCCAAGTGATAAAGCTCTGTGGTGGACAAAATATTAATTTCAGTTGTAGTCAAACCTGAATCCGCAAATGCATCCAACATCCTAACGTGAATCCATCTCCAAAGGAAGTGAAAGATCTCAACCCTACAGCTCCCAACATAAACAATTCAGAACACCAGAAATCATGAACATAACATGTTCCAAGTTTGTAATAATCCCAACGGGGCAACTAGATGAAGGAACCCCACTCTATTGAGCTGAAACCTAGTTCTACCAAGTTGAATCCAAGCCGGCCTGGATATATATTTTTTATTTAGGTTCTATAGTATTAATTTGTGAGCTTTGCTTAGTTGATGTTTCTTTCTTTTTTTATCTATGAAGCATGGACTCCGACACGGACACCTGACACGACACGGACACGTCGACACCGCTAATGTAAAAAATATAGGACACCAACACCGTTACGTATATGTTAATTTATTTAAAGACGGTTTAAAATGAAAATTAAAATACATATATAAACATCTAACTTCAGCAATTTATGTCATTAGAAAAAGTTCTACAACAAGATATAATATTATTTGAACTTTCTTTATTCATCTACTATTAAAAATGCTAAAAATGATATAATCAACTATAATGTCTATAACCCCTAATTGATCAACATTTCCCAAAACATATGTAACTCTTCTATCTATGGTGTGCGGAAGCAAGGAAGAAAAAAAATTGTTTTAGATATTTGTCTGAGTTGTCCGACACGGCTTACATGAGTGTTATATAGGTGTCGGACACCGATCGTAGGAGTGTCGAAGTAAAGAAAAAAACAATTATTTATGACACCGGTTCGACACGTGTCGTACGGGTGTCATAGGAGTGTCGGACACCGACGCGTGTCGGACACCGCGACACACCTAGTCCTAGAGGTGTCCGTGCTTCATAGTTTTTGATGGTCAGTTTCTTCTCGCTTCTAAAGGATACTTCTCCATTTATTTCTTGATGCTAGATATATTCTAGCATATTATTCGTTGATCATAAAATTAAAGAAATCTATTTTCTTGACTTCACCAGGAAGTAGACAAAAATGTCACTGAAATTGCACATTGTCGGTCATTTTAGCTACATGTTACCCTCTAGATAGCATTTTTAATATAAGCTAACAAATATGAAAACTATTTGTCATTCATATGTGATTTTCAGGAGCTTATTTGATTTAGAGACTTATTTGAAATTGCTGCTAATGGAATCTAACATGTACTAAAATGACCATTAGTTTACAAATTCAGCGACATTTTTGTCAATTTCTATTTTCTAGGGACGAACATGCTAGCACCTTAAATTTTCAAATACCAACTTAGGTAGTCACTCCAATTTATAGTTTTGAATAGTTAATGGTCTCGTGTTTATTCTGGTGGTTTGACGTATTTTTTTGACCACTTTTGCTTGCGTCAATTGATGCTCTCTCTCTCTCTCTCTCCTTCTGATAATTCATTATATGAGCAACCGTTTAATATTTATTATAAACTGCAATGCTTCTACAGGGTCATAAGAGTTATGTTCCTAACATGATCAGTGGTGCATCTCAAGCTGATATTGGAGTATTGGTTAGTTGATCTATGATGTGTGACACTTTATTGATCATCAATAGATGCCTCTTGACAATCATTTGACGAGATATCTCTGTCTGTATCTCTATGTTGCATCAATCAGGTAATTTCTGCTCGAAAGGGAGAATTTGAAACTGGATATGAGAAAGGTGGTCAAACCCGTGAACATGTTCAGCTTGCAAAAACCCTGGGTGTGTCTAAGCTGCTTGTTGTTGTTAATAAAATGGATGATCCTACAGTGCAGTGGGCAAAAACTAGGTACTCTTTCACTATAAACCCGGCTCCAACACCAACTCCAAGTGTTTTTATTACAAATGTAATGAGTTTTCTGTTTCTGTGCCCTAGGTATGACGAAATTGAGTCAAAGATGATACCATTTCTTAAGCAATCGGGTTACAATGTGAAGAAAGGTATGCTGGAACTTTATTTTTGACTTGCTGTCCTATTAAGTTTTATTTATTATACATGGACACAATACGAGTATCGGATATATTACGTATCTGATACGTTGATACATCGTTCCTCAAGAAATAAATGATGTGATGCATTTATTTATATACGTATATAAAAAATATTCACAAAATACGGTAAATATATTAGTTAATATAATTTATTATAGAAGTAGGATAGTCTCCTACAAGAAGTTGCGCTTCAATTGGTTCATATAATTATTGCATCTCTAATGAAGATCCATTTTCAGTAAAATCAGGAACTGTTTTCTCTCAACTGGTTAACCTGTCCTCTAATCAGCAATGAAGTAACACTGCTTGATTGGTTTTAGCAATTAAGGATTGAGATTTGGGGGCATTCAGGGTGTGCCACTGCCACATACGTTTCTTTTTTCCCTTTTCTTCAAGCCATGTCTTTACCAAATAAATGGGTTCAAATTGACATTTACACCCTTACAAAAAGACAAAAGGTTTTAAAATAAAAGGATTTGAGGAACTTTCCCCCGAAACCCTAATAGTGGACACAACAGCAGTTTGGGGCCTCAATATGTGGCCACAACAACCGCTATTGCTGACGGCGGCTTGCTGGCCAAAAGCATTGTGCTGAACCCTACTGCTACTACACTATTCTGCTATTGTGGTGCTATTGACAACATAGGTCCTTGGGAGTAGGCTTTTAGAAAAGTTTGTGTAAAAGCTGGTCTGTGAAAGAAAAATCTCTTTTATAATAAACTTCTGGTATATAATCTCATTATTTACTAATCTCAGACCAGTTTTGGTTGGTTGTGAAGGGAAATCATTATTATTGTTCTTGATGTTGTTGTTATTATTATTAAGTATTGTCATTTATTTACCAGATGTCCTGTTTTTACCCATATCTGGGCTAATTGGTGCAAACCTAAAAACAAGAATGGATAAAAGCATTTGTCCATGGTGGGATGGTCCTTGCCTATTTGAAGCTCTTGACTCCATTGAAGTTCCTCTACGAGATCCTAACGGTCCTTTCAGGTATGGTGTGTCTGAACTTTGAACATTGTTTTGCTTCCTTATCCCTCTCAAATGTCCATGTGTGTATGTAAGCGCGCTCACACATATGTATTTGTATTTGTGCATTTTTTGAAATCTGACTTTGTTAAGGTTTGATATTTGGTTCTCATAGGATGCCTATACTCGACAAATTCAAAGACATGGGAACTGTTGTTATGGGAAAAGTGGAATCTGGCAGTATTCGTGAGGGAGATTCCTTGTTGATTATGCCAAATAGGGTGGTTTATTTTATCTTTTATTTTATTGATTTTTTTGGGGGCAATTATGAACTTCGTCCTTTCTTTTCTACTGCTTTTGATCCCCATCTGAATGTGATTGCTATTAATCTGTAGGATCAAGTGAAAGTTGTTGCTATATATATTGATGAGACTCGGGTTAAACGTGCTGGGCCTGGTGAAAATTTACGGGTTAGAGTATCCGGTGTTGAAGAAGAAGACATATCAGCTGGGTTTGTCCTGGCTAGTACTGGTAAGCTTTTGTTGTACTATGAAAGATGTGTCTAGCACATTCTTTTGAAAATATTTTAAAAGGAATTTTATTGAATGAAAGATGCTGCAGAAAATGTTAGAGCATCCACAATGGTGTGCGTTTTGCTTATTTAGCATCAGATAAACATGCACCCCATTGTGGCCCTCTCTCTCCAATTTTCCTGGGCCCCATTTAATATATTATATTAGTATGAATGAATTTTATTGAAGTGTAATGATATAGTTATTTGTGGGACCCATTTTTTATTTTTTTGAGGTGTTGAGTTGTAGAGATTAGATATTTTTTAAGTAGTAACATCACAATTATAAAATGAGTGATGTGTAAAAGTGGGACCCATTTAAGCACCTAACATGGAGAGCTTCATTGTGGATGCTCTTGCACAATCATATTACATGTAGTATGTAAAAACTTGTGGTGTGTCTCCTTGTTCATTTATTACTTCTGCGTATAATATTAAGGTAAGTTTTATTTCCCTTCCCCATATTTTTTTATTAGGTAAGTCTTAGAGTAGTGTGCCATGGCATGAGATGTTCAAACACACTACTATTGTATCATCATGTTGTTGCAGATTTCTTTAAGCAAGTAAAACCTTTTTTCTTTTTAGTAATTGGGTTGGGAGCCTAGGCTTAAATTCTGGTAGGTTGACATTCCTTCGACAATGGTGTCAGAAGGGACCTGCTTCCAATTTTCCCTGAACAAACGTCCTAGTCAATTCAATCTGTGGGACTCTTTACTTTTAGATTATGGTTGTGTTTATATGGTTATGCATTTGCTAATTGGTTGTGTTTTTTGTTCTGATCTCAGCCAATCCTATACCAGCTGTTACGGAGTTTGTTGCCCAGCTGCAAATTCTTGAATTGTTGGACAATGTACGTACTCATCCTCTCTCTCTTTACATTTGGTTCTTTACAAAATTTCTCTCTATTGATCTAGAACTTCTGTTGTATAAAATTAGGCAATTTTTACTGCTGGGTACAAGGCTATTCTTCACGTCCACTCTGTAGTTGAAGAGTGTGAGGTTATTGAGCTCATATCTCAAATTGATCCAAAGACAAGGAAGCCTATGAAAAAGAAAGTTCTCTTTGTGAAGAATGGTGCAGGTGTTGTGTGCCGAATTCAGGTACATGCTTAATTGTAAATTTGGATACAAATTTGGTTTAACAAATTATTATATTGCTATACTAGGGTTTTCTACGGATAGTAAAATATTTAAACTCATAATGATCACGTGGATGATTGTTGAGTTTCAGATAAAGGAATTAGTTGCTTATGGAATGGTCATTTTTTTTTCCAATACCTTTAAGCTTCGTTTGATTTTGTTTTGGAAATGTTCTTACAGGTTAGTAACTCCATATGCATCGAGAAATTCTCCGACTTTCCACAACTTGGGAGATTCACTCTTCGTACTGAAGGTAATATTTAAGAAAGGATGTCTTCTTTTCTGTCCAACTATTCCTTGTAATTATGCTGAAAGCACATTACTCTGTCCTGCAGGAAAAACTGTTGCAGTGGGAAGGGTCAATAGTTTTTAAATTTAAACCACAATTTTGACTTGAGGTAAATAATATTTGAAGTCCATTCCTGCATCTTTAGAAGTAACTTTTGTGTCATACATGATGGTCATGCTTGCTTCTTTTAGCGTATGTGGCCCGAGTCGATCTCTGTTTGAAGCCTGAATTATATTAGGTGTTGTTTTAGTCCTCAACTTGCCTACTTATAGCCTCATATGCGGCTACTAATTGCTTAATAATGGCACTCATGGGATGGCTGAGGATAGCCCTTCCCAATTCCCATTGCAAAGTCTGAGTGGGTTAGTTGTCGTAGTAGGGGGAGAGGGGGCCGTGGATCTTGTGAGATTGAGTGTATCACGCACAACCCTTTGCTCGGGATCCCTGACTTTGGAAAGAAAGCTGGGGGAGTGGGATGATTGGGTATTAGGCCATCTTTTTAGCTCAGTCTGAGATGTGCCGAACAAAAGTGGTTTTTCTTGTTGAAAAATTCATGAAGTCAATAACAATTTTAGCCAAAAAATGACATGGTTCTCTTAAAGAAAGAATGCTGCCTTTTTATATATTGTGGTTTTCAATTATGCAGATACTCATGTGCCGATTGAACTGTGACTACCTTATGCTTTGTGATTCATCTTTTACAATGAGAAACTAGTTTTTGACTGGTTTACCACCGGGCTGACTATGATTCCAGTATTCATTTTCGGTATTTTATTTTTGTGCAAAATAGTTATTGTACTTATATTTCAGCAGGATATTAATTTGGACATAATGTAATCCCTGCATAGACAAATGGAGTTGGCCGCATTGAGACGTAGTTTACAACATCCAATTTGAAATATATCCATGAAGAGTAATTTGTAGCTGCCGGTACATGTGTACTTTTATGTGGTCTTTGCTGCTTCAGTGTTTGTGGGTGACAACTTTTCCATGTTTCACCCATTTTCAGTTGTGCTACTTGAGAATATATACTAGAGTTTGAAGGACTGATTTGGTAAAAATGAGTTTAAATGATTGCTATTAAACATGGAGCATTATATTCAGAACATTATATTTTCCTAAAATTAGTGATGGTCAGAGTTTTTTAATTAACGTGCTAAGCTTTTAACAAATATTTTTGAAATGAAGAGTGTAGGCGAAAGTATTATATAACATACAATAAAATGACAATTATATCTTTTGATGTTTAGTCATCATTGGTGTTATCACGAATTGCATTCACCTGTGATGAAAGGATTTGATTGCAGTTACTGGAATTTTGAATTCATACATGAATGTGTGAAAATATAGTTCTATCATTTTCTTTTTGATCAATTATTTATCATATGTTTTGGGAGTTGAGGTATGCTCCATTTAGTCCATTTATGATCATAGATGCAAGATATGTGGCAAAAAAAAAATCCAATGGTCCAGATTTAAAATTAAAAAACAATTTGTTTATTAAACAAATCACGTAATTCATGTATACTCTTCATTCACTTCCATTTGTTTTTTCCTGCACATAACCACTCTTGCCTCTTCCTCCCATCCCAGTTGTGTCAACTACGTCCATTGCCAGCCCCTCTCCCTCTCATTGCGATCTGTTGTGCTTTGAACACCATTGTGTCTACTCAAACCATAAAAAAATTTGATACAAACCGTTTGAATTTAGAACGGTCATGCTTTGACATGTAGATGGGGAAATTTTGTGCAAAATACATCAAAAAGATTTAGAAATAGTAGCTGAGTTCCTGCAGTTTCTCTTCGTTGGTTTTACATGAACACCTGAATTCCTCTGATGAGGCAGCATGTCTTGCATCCATGATCCTGAATAGACTAAATAAAGCATACCTGAACTCATGTTTTGGAGTCTGGTCGACTAAAGGGATTAATAATTTTGCATTGTGGATATTTGACATGAAAATATAATTTTGTTTTTTTTAATGGAAATGTATAATTTGCTTTGTTACTTTTCACATTACAATTGTCATAGAAAAGTATTATATCGAACAATAAGAACGTAACAGGGTTTCTAGTTTAGTAAACATATTCAAAAATATTGAATAGTTAGCAATTTTGAATTT
>Ga0315914_1002886_pt1 | contig 26310 bp, 13 predicted proteins | sample MpolenodulesMG_FD_203920 | JGI IMG/M metagenome (GOLD analysis project Ga0315914, IMG submission 203920) | Medicago polymorpha root nodule microbial communities from Los Angeles, California, United States - elongated nodules | ecosystem: Host-associated > Plants > Roots > Nodule | place: USA...
AAAACCTTTAAAACCCAAAACTTTACGATCAAACTCTCTAATCATCTTCTAAAAGTAAATCAAATTAAACAACTCCCTGTCGGAACGATACTCTCTTTTTACTACTTCGGCAAAACCGTACACTTGCAGTTTTCCTCATCAATTGGTAAGTGAGAAGAAGGAATGTCACAAACATATTACAGGTCAAAGCTTGTGCGAATGATTTTTGTGGTGTTTTGGTGTTTTGTTAAGTAGTTTTTTTAGGGATAGGTGGATTTGTGGATGTATCTAAGCATTTCCATGGTATAATTTCAGACACAAGTATCCGACAATTTTGTTAAGTAGTTTTGTTAAGTAGTTTTTTTAGGAGTATATTTCAGACACAAGTATCCAATAATTTTCCCTTTTGTGATAACTATTATTTGAGAAATAAGTTACCATGCTTAAATATTTTTTAAGAGGAATATCAACAACACACATTTTAACACACATTTTTCAACATATTATTTTTGATTGGTTAACATTCACATAGGTCCTACCAAATCATGTGGAACCCGTATAAACTGTCAGGACCCATGTAAAATTTAACCAACAAAAAAAATGTTAAAAAGTATATTAAACTGTGTATTACTATCATTTTTCTATTTTCAGCCTAACGTGTGCTTAAAATTGACACACATCCTCAAATTTGTCTTTGTTGGCCAATATTCCCTCGAATTGGGGTTTTAATACACATGTCGAATAAAATGCACATGTTAAATAATCATGTTCTTTACTCTATCTAATTCATCAAATTATTGTAGAGGTGTCAACCTTGTGTTGACTTTGGTCTTTGACAAATTATATATTTTGTCAAAAACAAATATTAATTTTTTATATTTAATTATTTTAAAATTAATTTTACAGATATGTACCAATGTACAACAAAACTCTAGAAAAAAAATCCATAATTAAAATTGTATTTCACCTTCTTTTTAACACCTTTTTTCCCTTAATTTAAATGATATTACACGGTGCTTTCGAACAGTCGCATTGTTTCCTATATATGGAAAGAATACTATATGATTTATGTATTTGATTCTGCCTTTTCTTTATCAACAAAATGCATCAAGAGATACTAACCGGAAATGGACGATCCTGCCTTAATTTATATATGAACTATATATAGTGTTTACGAAACATGATATGTAGTTAAATGCTCACATTTAAGCAGTTAACATGCAAAGCGGTACGTCGCTTAATGGTGTCCAATTTATGCAAAAAAAATATATATTAGGGCTGAAATGCTCATATCTTATTCCTCCTATTCTCTGGTTTCTTGCAAGAGCTCATATCTTCTTTTTCACTTCTAAAAACCATTTCCCTCACACTTAAATTTTCATATTACTAGAAATGGTGTCAGATGTTCAAGTCCTATCTGACAATGAGAGCACTGGTAGCAGCGACAGTATTGTCTCATCTATCAACAAGCAATTTCAATGCAATCATTGCCTTCGAACCTTTAACACTGTAGTAGAACTTTCCAAACACAAAAACCAATTAAGTACCGAAACTAGAATTAACGTTGTAAAACACATTGTGATGAGGAATCAAAGTGAAAACAATACTCAATTACCAACCTTCATACCACCACCAACATCACAATCACAAAGAGACTTTTACCACAATGGATCACCACCACCACCACCACCACCACCTTTTCACACTTTGTTGTTTACCGTGCATGGAAGTGGCTGTTATAATCACCGTTTTCATCCATACATCAGACCAATTACAAAGGTTCCAACTTTTCCTCCTCCTCATCATGATAACAAGATTGGTGAATCTTCAGGGAGAACTATGGATCTCATCTCTTTAATAGACAAGCATGTTGATCATCATGATAAGAAGAATGATGAATCTTTAGGAAGAACTATGGATCTTATCTCTCTAATAGATAAGCATGTTGATTCAGTTGGTTTTAATGGAGGAACTGCACTATGGGATCGTGGTTGGTTTGAAGTTGGAAGCAGCAGTAATAACACTACCACCAACAAGAACGACATAAATCTTATTTTGAAACTCTAGGGTTCTAAGTGGATTAAATATTTAAATTGCTTGTGGTATATTATCGGTTATCAATTTGTTTCTCATTAGTTCTCATGATCTTAACTCAGTTGGTAAGGACAATGTATAATATATGCAAGGTCCGGGATTCAAACCACAACCACCACCAAAAAAATTTGTTTCTCATTAGATACATTTCATATGGACTTGTTTGTGTGATATCAGGGGCGTTTCCCATCCCAAGGGCCAAAAACTTCTGGCTATCACATATGTACTTATAAGCTATATAAATTATATGATATAAGCAAGACAATTAGCTATGCCAAACAGAACCTTACAAACTTCATTTAGACAAATATAATTTTAATTTAATAACAAATTTTAGTAGTTAGTTGTTAGATTAATAATTACTCTTTTAAAAGGGAAACATCAATGATTTGAAGAAAAAAAACTTTATCCATCCCCACCTCAAATATAAGAAATTGAGTATAATTTCGAAGATATCAGTGTTTTGAAAGAAAAAAAACTTCATGAAGAAAAATTAGTCAAACATTTTCAATTTAGTTGTTTATAATTTTATATCATAAACAACTGATCATCATTATTCATCAAGAAGTTTATTGCACTCCTTACAAATAAAAAGTTTACTGCGCACATAAACTAAAGAAGACAATGTATTATTTTTAAACTGTCAATGAGATAATACATCAATGAAATATTTATAGGCTAGGGTTCTAAGAATAACATCTATTTGTTTTGTTAAATAATTATTTAGTTTAATGTCGTTTATTTTAGTATATTTTATGTTCGCTATTAAGTTTTATTAGGATTAGTTTGTTTCAAAGGAGCGACACCGTAGATTTTGTACTTAAGTTGTGACAGGGCCTGATATTGTTTATATCTTGATATTTATATCTACATTTCTAGAAAGTAAGTAGTTAATAACTAGACGAAAGATACCGAAAGCAAGTTGACCTTAGTAGTAAGTACTTAGGAGGTGACATTAAAAATATTGAGTAAAATCGGATGAACCTAGGATGTAATTAGTTATTAATCAGGGAAACAAGTATCTCATGGGATTGAACGATCCTAGTAGAACCCTTGTAATGTAGACGCTGATAGGGATGTTTGTTTGTAGAACTACTAAGAGGAGAAGGAGAGTGTGGTACAAGTGTCCTAAGATTCATAGATCGGAAGACCTTCAGGAACATTGACCTTCATTGCCTTTGGAAATCTAGGAACGTCAATTTAAGTCTATGTTTCAATTGCCTTTGAATTAGCAAGACCCCACACATAAGGATCATTGTGAGATTAGCACGTGCAGTTAGCCATCAGGGGGATAAACGTATATCAACCGAGATAGTATAGACCCCGAACGTAAGGATCACTGTGCGATAAACAGGTGCAGCTTGACAACCGACTAGGTTAGAACGTCCCAACGACCTCATCACTTGTATAGTATACTTAAGATAACTAAACGCGACATGAATGTTATTTAATTCCAACAAAATAAATAGGGGAATTCAAAGAGTCCTAACCGCTGCTTACTTTTCTGTAACCAAACAGGTAACTTCCTCTGTTGCAAACAAATAAAAATTGCAATGTATAACCCTCAACTCTTTTATTTTATATCGTCAAACTAAAATAAGTAACATGAATTGTTTGGATGAAACGACAATCCCTGTGGATACGATACTCTACTTATCACTTTATTACTTGGTAAACGTTTTGGTACACTTGCCTAATTCGACCATCAGTGAAGCCCTGCCCATAACTTGTGAGAACTCGGAGAACAAAGGGGACTTCGGCCCCTTTCTTTTATAAACCTATTTTTGACCCTTTTTCACCATTGTTCTCCAAAAACACTTCACAATAACACTACCCATAAACCTAATTCACCAAAATTACTTCGAAAACTAAGGTTATGCTTCACAAACAACAAACAAATCATATTCACCCATGAAAACTCTCAACATAGCCAAATCCCTCATCAACCAATTCCTTATTTATCTACTTTCTAACTTTGAAACTTAACCTTCACCATCAAAATCCTTTACCTAAAAACCATATCTAACCCAAACCCTCTACTTAAACTCATTTATCTAGCATACCAACAACTTCAATCCCTTCCTTAATCACAATTTTTTTATCTCCATAACACAAATTATTTATCCCAATTTCCACCATTTTCTTTCCTAACAACCCTCATTTGATGCAATCTCACTCCATCATGAAAAGAGGAAGAGAGGGCTTTCAAAAGTGGGAGATTTTCAATTCCTGGAGTTCAAGAGGAGCTTGAACAATGGGGATGGACTAGGTTGAATAACATGATTCAAAATTTGAATTGTTCTATTTCTATCGAGTTCTTTGCAAACGTATACCAAAGTAAGAGGGATAAAAATCCTTATGTCTCCTTCGTACATGGGAGGGAAGTAGGGTTTGATCTGGATTCTATTAATACTTTTACTTGAAACTCGAGCACCATTGGTATGTTGAATTCAAACAAGAAGAAAGGAACTTGAGGCAAGTACAAGTCTAGATGAAATTGGGAATTTGGAAGACATAAAGAGGGAATTATGTGTAGAGACAACATCATGGTTGAAACAAAATGAGGGTATGTTGCCAAAAAGTTTACTCAAGTACCTAAAATTTCTAGTGCAAACACTATAATGCACCGAAAATTCATCTAAGTTTCGACTAATAAGATATGTCGCAGTTCAAACAATCATGAATGGTGATGACATTGATGTAGGGCAAATTATAGCTAAAATTTTGAGGAGGATTGCTAATGAAGGAGGAAATGTCTTCACTTTTGGGCATTGTAGCATTATAAATGCACTATCTAAGGGTGCGGGTGTGAAAAGTGCAAATAATGGTCTACCACTAAGAAAAGAAAATGCTATGGATGTAGGATGGCTTGAGAGGTTGACCACCATACCATTGCTACCACCAACAGCACCTAGGAAACCCCCACAAGGAGTGGAGCTGGAAGAGATTAGAAAACCTGGTGAAAGGTATGACAACTTAGCATTGAGCATGGCTAATGCCATGGTGGAGATGAGCAAAGCTATGTATATGCCCATGCATAAGTTTGAAGGTGATCCATAATTAGAGGCGGCTACGTGAGAGGCAAGGGTAGGTCTAGCCACTACTTTTTTGTATGATCAATACGAGAGAAATAGAGGACTTCTAGAGTGACAACAATATCGAGAAAAGCTCATAGTACACAAAAAGCAGCAAAGTCAGATTAAGGAATTCAAAATGGGAGAAAGGCAGCACCAAGCAAAGCAATATAGAGACGTGTTTAAGATAGGGGTGTTCGCGGTGCGGTTTGGTTCTGTTTTGAAGGTAAAAGACATCCGAACCGCAAGATAAAAAAGTATGCGGTTTGGTTTGGTTTGGTTGACTTTAAAAATAACATCCAAACCAAACTAATGTGGTTTGAGTTGGATCGGTTGATGCGGTTTTTTTCGAGACGATAAACTTCTCTGTTTCCATTATTAAAATCAGATTAAAAAGTTAAAACACAACATATTTTTCAGTAATGTTTTAAATTTTATCAAATATTACAATTTTATTTTCATTTTACAATGTTTCCAACAACATAGACCAAGTTAAAAACGTAGACAAAACGTAATCCTATTTCCTAAGAAATGCAAAAGATTAAGATTTTAAATAAAAAGCAAAGAAGGAATCTAACAAGAGAAAAAGTATGTAACTTTATAAAAGTTTCCATTGAGTTTCTATAAGTATATGTTTAATTAACATTTTTCTTATGTTGCGGTTTGGTTTGGTTTGGTTCGGTTGGTAAAATGAAAACCGCAAACCAAACCAAACCATGCGGTGAGCAAGAAAATGATCTGATTACATCCGAACCAAATACGGTTTTTTACGGTTTCGGTTTGGGTTGGCTCGGTTTGCGGTTTTTCTATTGGATTGATTCGGTTTTGAACATCCCTAGTTTAAGATACTTAGCCAAATTGAGTTTGACCCGAACTCTTTTCCAAGTTCATCTTTAGGTGGCTTTTGAGTTATGAGTTATGTCAAGATAGAGACATTAAACAAGTATTGAATGAGAGACAACCCATTAGTTTACATTTATGTAATTGTTCGGTTCGAGTCGTAAAACACGCGTTGGAATGGAAGACAACCCATTAGTTAATCAAACATTTACATTTAGCTGTTTATAATTTTATATCACAAACTATTTATCATCATCAATCATCAAGAAGTTTATTGTACTCCCTTAAAAAAAAAGCTCACTCCACATAAACTGAAGATAATTTTTGTTTTATTTATTACCTTTAGTAGTATACTTTTTATTTTCAAACGGCCATTGAAACATTACATCAACGAAATACAATAAATAAACAATACAAGAAGCAACCATAAAGAAATAAGGACAAAGTCACACGCCTAATGCCACAAATTTCGAGTATATATAAAAACCTTCACCCTAATCTTCAATTTTTAGCTTATCCCGAAATCACCCTAATCACTGTTGGAATGGGTAGCCGTTGAAAAACTCTTGGATGCTGCAATAAAAAAATAGTTATTTTATTAAAACCATGAATGTATGGAATTAATGTAATATGTGGGTAATTATCTCGTATTCAAGAATGTGAAGTTGTTGACTAACTTAGGATTTAAAAACAAAAAAATTTAAAATTAAATCAATCACCCTTCATATATATGAGTTATTGTAGTATTAAAATATGATTCGTTTTGTTAGATTTATTGGAATCTGGCAATAGTTTATTAAATATATAATTAAGATAACAAATAAAATAAATATATAACTAAAAAATAAATAATAGACCAGTTATTTACCTCTTCATTTAAGCGGCAAGCGAAAAGGGAGTAGCATTCAACCAAAGGGATCCTACAAAATTCTAAATAGTCATAAAGAATTTCACAAGATGGAACCTGCTGAAGATCTGTGATGGTATTATTACCAATAAAGATGTAATAAAAGAGGTGATTGTTGCCCTTGAAAAACGCCATGTCATAGTCAGGATGAAAGGACAAGAGCTTGAACAACTTATTAAGATAATACCACTTAGTACCATCATCTTGGATTCTATGAATATTGCACCATGAGCAGGATGTAACACCACTTGAAACACATTCAACGAGTTCGTAAACTACAAAATTCAAACCTTTAGACATGACAAAAAGCAACTTGTCATGTTTCACTCTTAATTCCCACTGGCAGTTAAAAGAAAGACAATCCGGAGGGAGTGTTATTGCCTCAGTTTGTTCTAAAACATTCTCTTGAAGATCAACTTTAATTTTCACCAAATGTCCTGAGCGAGAGAGTCGATATAGTGATCCATTGAAGTAAACAGATTTTTTGGTCCAACTAGACGCAATAATATATTTAGGCAAAATAAGAGTCTGTGTAGTCTAAATGCCGTTTTTAGAGGAGAAAACATTGACATGACGAAGTCCCTGAAAATTCACAATTTGAAAAAACCTAGACTTTGTAGGATCATATACTAGAGTAGCATAGGAATAACCTCTAGAAATTTGTCCAGTTGGCTTCGAAACAGCCACGCATTGTTTTGTGACATGGTTCATCACATAGTAGTGATAAACACCATGTGTGAGGTTCTGAGCCCGACCATAGTTGTGATAAAACAAGGTTCTGAGCTCTATGGGCAGGTCTATGGGGATATTTGATTGACACTCTCTGGGAAGGTCTATGGGGATATTTTTGAAAAGTACCCTTGGTTTCCTTCTTCCCATGGCTCACAATCGATTGAAAATGTCGTTGTGCTGGTTATAGAGAACGGTTATCTGAGAGAGAGGAGAAATGTCGTTGTGCACCCATTAGAGACTAAAATACCATGCAGCTGATTGATAAGGCAACCTGATATATTTCTAATTCTTCAATATGCAGACCGCTAATACTATCACCAGGTGAGCTACATAACATTCCAGACATTTATGACAGTTTTAGAACAAAATACCAAATAAAGTTAGAGATTTATGTACTAATCTTACCAAAGATATTGTTTCTTCTCACACTTCAACCTTCACATATAGGGTCCCTCAATCCTGCTTTGGCAATCTGTTCCATCGCCTGAATTTAAGTAGCCGAGAATAAGTCAGTTCATTGAAGCTTAGACAACTGATTTATGATAATATTTATCTGTTTCTGGAATCCCATATCTAATAGTCTATCTGCTTCAACCAAAATAAAAATCTACAGACAGAGTTAAAATCACAATCTTACTCATACTAACAATACACAAATACCACAAAGATGAATTTAATATTATTTTGTACAACATGAACAAGTAAATCCTAAATCAAAAAATTGGCAGAAAATTAATCAAATGTAATGCAACCCAAATTAGAATCACAAATTTGAAGATGGGTACATAAATTGGCCACATGACCAAAATCCCCAATTTTAAGGCAACCCAAATCAGAATCACATGACCAAATAAACAAATCACAAAATCGGTCGCAAATCAAAAACTCGCAAGCGTACAAACTAAGACAAGTTATTGACGAAAGATTTCTTTCTGCATAAAGAGAATAATACTACTATGAAATTATACACTCTACCTTTCCATCATATTCTTGTCTCAGTAATACTTCTGGAGCAATATCTGTCGGAGTTCCCAGAGACCACAGTTGACTTTGGTTGTGAATGAAATGTTGAAGACTGAAAATAATGCCATCAATCATATTGTAAGATATAGCCATAACGCTAAAAACTTAATTAACGTAATTAGTGTTTACAACCTGACATGCATCTTATCAATAGATGTATAGGGAACATATTATAAGTATAAATTCATGCTCTCGTGAATAAACAGAAGCTGAAAAAGAACTATAAACTATACTTTTCCATTTTCTTTAAACATTGGGATGTCTTAGATCAACAAGTGCCTTTTAAATTGGCTTTACTTTACATACCTTTTACCTGGAGAGTTGGGAAGTTTTAGGTTTTTAACATCAATGATAGACACAAAGAAGGCAACTAGTGTAGCTTTGGTGAATACCAGTGTTCAATTAAAACAAATCTACAATTTTATAGCACAATATGCACAAGCCAAATACCATGTCTTGTTAGGGTTTAATTTAGGGTTTGATGCACATATTTGAATATATAGTGTGATTTAGGGTTTAATTTTATTGAAACAGAAAAAGTTTCTAAAAATATTTATAAACGCTAATCCCCAAATAATACAACAAATTGATCAAAGGCATGAGATTTATCAATGAACTAGAATTGAAAAAGAATGAGAATACCTTTGAATAATTGATTGAGTTCTTCGATGGTTCTTTGAGACCGAGCTTGATTGAGTTCTTCAATAGTTGCAGAAATATTCTTAATAATTGGTGTGCTTTAAGCTATATAATTTTGAATTTATCGATGTGAATGTCTTTAATATTCGTCGTGCTTTTAATTTATGCTATTTATGTAAACTGTGTTGAATTATTCTTGGTAATTATTGTAATATAACGAATTAGTTTGAATGTTCTAATAATTATGGAAAACTAAATATCTTATTTTGTAGACAATAAATAATAAGGTTAAATAAGTTTTTCGTCCTTATAAATATAGCGAATTTTGATTTTAGTCCCTAAAAAATTAAACTGAATGTTTTCATCCTCACAAATTTTTTTATTTTGTTTTTCGTCATTAATGGCCATTTTATGTTCATATAAATGACAAAATTATAACTCTTTTATGTTCAAATTGTATCTATGTTATGTCCGTTTATTATATTCGACATTTATATATTCATATTATGTTCAAAAAATGTCAAAAACACGTTAAAATTAAATCCATTAAGGAGCAAAAACAAAATAAATTTTTTTGTGAGGATGAAAATATTCGGTTTAATTTTATAGGGACTAAAATCAAAATTCGTTATATTTATAGGGACGAAAAACTTATTTAACCCTAAATAATATAAGTATGAGTAAATTATACTCTTCTTCCCTCAAAGATGTTTGAATTACACCCATCTCCATTCTTATGTTAAAATATACACTCTCCTTCCCTCTTATTCAAAACATATTAGAAAGCTTTTCACTCCCCTCCCCTAAGAGAAGCTTGAATTATATTCCCCTTCTCTCTTATGTTAAAATCTACACTTTACTCCCTCAATTTTTTATTTTTTATTTTTAATAATCTAGAAAAAATAATAATCTAACACACTTCGAAAAAAATAGTATTGCAGGTATATTTTAATATAATAAAAAATTAAATACATATTTTTTGTTATTTTTTATTCACAGATTTGATTAACATGTAGTTTTAAACCCTATTATAAAATATGAAACAACTCAAATTAAAATTAAAATATGTGAAAAATTACTAAAGACAATAAAAACTGGTTATTTAAAAGTCAAGTTTATACTCTAAATTATAAAATCAATAGCAACATTTAAATTTAATTATCATTGGCATTTAAATTATAAGGAAATGAATTAATTTTTCTTATATGGTGGTTTAAAATTAATATGTATCATAAAAATATTTATTTATGTTAAGATAGATTAAAGTGTAGTGCATATTTAATTATTATGGGAGGATGTTGTAATTCAAGCATCTTATAAGGGAAAGGAATATAAATGTTACTTTTCAAGAGAGGTGGATTTCGCTTATAGTTACTTAGATTGCTGGAAAAACCCGTTGCTTTGTATGGGTGTTCTTTGGTAACTATTTTATTTCATGGATGGTGGTTTTTGTCACCGGTTGATGTAACTGTGTAAATATTAGTGGTGTTTCTTTCTTTTGCGTGCCTTGTGCGAGTGGAAACACCTTGTGGTAATATATCTCATTTTGATTTCTTCTAAAAAAAAAAATCCCAAATTTAGTAATTATTCTTTTAAAAAGTCAACTATTACAATTTCCAATGCATTGCATACACAATTTTTTTATAAAAAATTACCATTTAAAGTACTTAAAGAGTGCCTCGGAGGCACTCGTTAACATTTTCCTTTTTTAATTACAAAGGTTAGTGATTCATTGTTAGATTAATTTTTCAATTGTCGTTTAACTCACTTGGTAGGACAATGTATAATATATGCAAAGTCCGGGTTAGAACTCAGTTAGGCCGAATTTTTTATAATTCCAATTATACTTGAACCGTCATAATATTCTTAAAGGCTTAAAAGCCCTCTAGAAAGGCTTAGACGCCCTTCAGAAGGGCTCTGGAGGCCTAGGCGCGCCCTTCCTAGGGCCCCGCCTTTCTTAGCTTCTAGAAACCGCATAAAAGACCAAAAACCCAGCTTCCTTGGGGCTGAAGTCACGCTAAAACAAGCCTAGAAAGAGGCTATAAATACCACCCTTGAGAACACTCTCAAGGCATCCAATAAACAGTCTAAACCTTAGATTCTCTTATTGTACTTGCAAGTACAATACCCTTAAACAAATTTTATTCTTTTAACATGGTTTCTTTTGGTTTGCTACAATTTAAAAGTCACAAATATTTGTACTTTTAATTTTAATCTTAATCAAAATTTCATATAAAATACCGTTCATAATTTACACATGTAAAAAGAGCGGAAAGACGACACGCACTAGTTTATATATAGAAAATATGTCATTTTGGGTTGACTTTTTATTTTACCAATTATATCCTTAAACAACTTCTAGTATAAAAATGCTATTTTAGTATTGTGAAAAATCCAAATCCAATATTATCTTTTTTAGTATGTACTTCAATAAGTCATTAATATGTGGTGAAATAATTCTAAAAATTGAGACAAAAAATGAAAGAATTAAGAAAAATAGAAGTGTAAAGGACCCATAGAGGAGGTCATAAAACAAAACCGCAGCAAAATTCGAAGGAAATGACATACGAAAGTCCGCAGGAAAAACCGCAGCAAATGTAGACATTACCTGCTGGATATTCATGCGGTGACAGGATCCGCGAGAAACTTGGTCTGAGCAACAAGTACCGTGGCAAAATCCCCAGGAATTCCTGTGGATTATTCTCCGTAGGCAAATCTGCAGGAAAAACGAGTGTTTCTAATAGTGTTTTTCTTTTAACAAGAGTGTTTCTAATAGTGTTAGTTGTAGAAGATGACTTATCCAACTACGAGAGTTGAAGTCAGTAAAGACTAGAGAGTAAAATTGAAAACTCACATTTGTCTTTAATCTGATCTAAACTACTAGCTAGTAACTAGGACAAGCAGCAACTTCATTAATACTTTCCCTTTGATTTACGCTCATTTAATCACATTAAAGTTTCACAAGTGTCTTTACATCCCAAGTATCTATACAAATGTCTTTACTATTTACTCTTTAATCATGTTTTTTATTACTACTTTCCTCTACCATTTTCGTAGTAATTCTCAAAAAGTGGTATATCATAGCGGTTTTCTATTGAGATTATATGTTCAAACGTATTCTATTGATATATGTTTATCGAATTGTTCTTTTGTTATCGACGCCTTTAATCTTGTTATCGATGCCAACAAGTGGTATTCGATTTTTCATTTATTTCTGAATTGGTCTCAAAATATTGAGAAATGTTGAGCCGTTTCCTGTTATATCGTCGATGCCTTATAATCTTCTCATGTGGGTTATTCACTCACTTTTTTTGGTTGTCATCCCAAAATTGCATGTCTTCAATGTATTTTTTTTTCTGATTTTTTGTTTGTTGATTCATCTTATTTCAGTTTGAAATTTGAATCAACTTGTATTGATCGTTTTTTTAATTCATTCGAAAGCAATATTGTACTGAGCTGCTTGGTTTTGGTTTTAGCTAAATTGAATGAATTTAAAGTTTGTAGTTTTGGTTTAGGTCCATTTTCTGTTGTTTGGACAATTTTCTTAGCTATAACCATGCTAAAGTTTCTTGATCAATGTGTATTTCAAAACCTTATCAACATTAGCTTAAATATTTGTCCTTTCAAGAAAAAACTCAATTATTTGTCAAGGAATTTATATATATATTTATCCAAGGAAATATGTAACCGACTTGTGAGAAAGGTTTGGCATGGAGAAAAGTTATTTTTCTAAGAATCCTATTGCTCTGGGTCAGTGGCGTAGCCAGGACCTCAGGTCAGGAGGTACAATATTTTTTTGAAATTTATTATCATTATTGTTATTTTTTTTACATATTATTATTATTATTATTATTATTATTATTATTATTATAATATATGTATGTATGAAGATAAAGATACAACTATGGTTTATTCATAAATAATAGAATAACTAAATTTTAATAAAAATATTATTTACCTCAAATTTTTATCCTCTATACATTTTTATCCTCAGATAAATATTTCTTTTTATAAATTCTTCTTGTTGAACATAATCTTATGTGAGATTTGAGACATGTCAGATACAAAACACAAGTATCTCTTTCAGGAATATTTAAACATTAGTTTGTCACATTGTAAGAGTTTAGTCTCTTAAACTCGATCCAAATTGGTGTCAAGTTACATTTTAATTGTGTACCGGTACATTTGTTTTCTAAATCAATAAATTAACGATTATTTTTATGAAATAAAGAGCTATTTGTTGAATTTTGTATTTTAGAAAATGTCATTTCATTAAGAAAAAATATCACCTCAATGTTTATAAGAATCATATCAAATATTTTATATTTTATCGTAAAAAACAATCAATTAATTTTATTTCACCGATACTTTTGATAAATGAAATTTAGTTATTGTAATCTTTTTAAAAAAATATAACTCATTTAAGTATCAATTTAAAGACTGAATATATCGATACAAATTAAATTTGAGTGTACCATAGGTTTTTTTTTTTTAGTATTAAGAGTAACATAGATATTGGCATTTTATTTTTTGAAACATAGATATTGGCATATTGTTTTGTGTACCTGCTTGTAAGACTTCTCGTGCGTGCAGTGACAAGATCACAGCTGGTGCAAACTTATATTTTGAGGAGGTTCAAAATGAATAAAAAAAGAAATATTTCTACAACTAACACTATCAGAAACACTCGTTTTTCCTGCAGATTTTCCTACGGAGAATAATCCACAGGAATTCCTGGGGATTTTGTCACGGTACTTGTTGCTCAGACCAAGTTTCCCGCAGATCCTGTCACCGCATGAATATCCAGCAGGTAATGTCTACATTTGTTGCGGTTTTCCTGTGGTCTTTCGTATGTCATTTCCTTCGAATTTTGCTGCGGTTTTGTTTTATGACCTACTCTATGGGTGTTTACACTTCTATTTTTCTTATTTCTTTCATTTTTTGTCTCAATTCTTAGAATTATTTCACCACATATTAATGAGTTATTGAAGCACATACTAAAATGACAATATTGGATTTGGATTTTTCACAATAGTTCATGTTGGGTTGTGTGGTGTTTATGAGTTATAGATCAAACCGTCCTTTTACATGCCTAAAATACCCCAATATTTGTGTTGTGTTGTCATGAAGTTTTTAATCAAAACAGGAAATTTGCATAATTTGCATCCATACACTAACATAGTTTAACATCATCTTTTACTTCTTAACTATAACCACGCTGAGACCTCGAGGAGGAGCAAACTCCCAGGTCCCAAGCCAATACCTCGAGGTGTATTTCAAAACTTTATCAACATTAATTAGCTTAAATATTTATCCTTTCAAGAAAAAACTTAATTATCTGTCAAGGAATTTATATATATTCATCAAAGGAAATATGTAACCGACTTGTGAGAAAGGTTTGGCATGGAGAAAAGTAATTTGTCTAAGAATGCTATTGCTCCTGGGCACAAGTTGATTAAAGATGAAAATGGTGTGAAGGTGGATGCTACAAAGTATAAGCAAATAGTTGGTTGTCTGATATACTTAGCAGCCACAAGACCTGATCTAATGTATGTGTTAAGTCTAATTAGCAGGTTCATGAAATGTCCAACTGAGTTACACATGCAGGCAGTAAAAAGAGTACTCAAATATCTCAATGGCACAATTAATTTGGGGATTATGTATAAGAGGGGTGGAAGTGAGAAGCTGGAGGCATACATAGATAGTGATTATGCAGGTAATTTAGATGATAGAAAAATTACTTCCAGATATGTATTTATGCTTAGTTCAGGCGTAGTCTCATGGTCGTCTAAAAAGCAACCGGTGGTTACTTTATCGACAACTGAAGCAGAATTTATTGCAGCTGCCTTTTGTGCTTGTCAAAGTGTTTGGATGCGAAGAGTTCTCAAGAAACTTGATCACACTCAATCTGAAAGCATCACTGTATATTGTGACAACAACTCAACAATAAAGCTTTCAAAGAACCCAGTGCTTCATGATCGTAGCAAACATATTGATGTTCGCTTCCACTTCCTCCGTGATCTTACCAATGATTAAACATTAGAGCTAGTTCACTGTAACTCTCAGCATCAAATAGCAGATATCACGACAAAGCCATTAAAGTTGGAAATATTTGAGAAGTTAAGTGGACTACTTGGAATGTGTTTTATGCCTGATACATAAACTACTAATTGCAATCGTGCAAATAGTTTAAGGGAGAGAATGTTGAACATGTTTTAATTAGTTGTCATAGTTGTTAGTCTTTGTTCCTATCATGTAGTTAATAATTCCTATTTGTTAGGAAGGGCCAGTGGGATTGACTCAGTTGTTCCACTATTTACGTTTAGTAAGTGGAGTCATTTTGTTTGAGTTGGTTTTATCTCTTTGTAAGGCTATATTAAAGCTATTCTTTTGCACTTGTATTATATAGATAAACTTCCCTTATGTTTTACTCTAACACGAAACCTTAACACTGTACTAGAACTTTCCAAACACAAAAACCAATTAAGTACCAGAACAAGAATTAATGTTGTAAAAAGCGTTATGACGAGGAATCAAAATGAAAACAATACTCAATTACCAACCTTCATACCATCGCCAACATCACAATCACAAATAGCCTTTTACCACAATGGATCACCACCACCACCACCTTCTCACACTTTGTTGTTTACTGTGCATGGAAGTTGCGGTTATAATCACCGTTTTCATCCATACATGAGGCCGATTATAGAGGTTCCAACTTTTCCTCCTCCTCGTCATGATAACAAGATTGTTGAATCTTCAGGGAGAACTATGGATCTCATTTCTTTAATAGACAAGCATGTTGATCATTATGATAAGAAGATTGATGAATCTTTAGGAAGAACTATGGATCTTATCTCTCTAATAGATAACCATGTTGATTCGGTCGGTTTTAATGGAGGAACTGCACTATGGGATCGTGGTTAGTTTGATGTTGGAATCAGCAGTAACACCAACACCAACAAGAATGACATAGACCTTATTTTGAAACTCTAGGGTTCTAAGTGGATTTAATATTTAAATTGCTTGTGGTATATTATTTGTTATCAATTTGTTTCTCATAAGATGTTTTTCATATTGACTTAATGACTTGTTTGTCTGATATCAGGGGCGTTTCCCAAAAACGTCTGACCATCACATATGTACTTATAAGCTATATAAATTATATGCTATATGCCAGACAATTGGCTATGCCAAATAGAACCTTTGAAACTTCATTCAGACAAATATTATTTTAATTTAATGACAAATTTTAGTAGTTAGTTATTAGATTAAGAGAAATGCTAGGGACACACTCCCTAACACACTCTTTTAGCACACTCCACTCATATTCAGCCGCATCACCAACTTTTTCAATGCCTTTACCTGCTAACCGGTACTGCAAGTGGAAATATATTAACATTTTTTTAATTATTTTAATCACTTTCTTATTATGAATTTAATTTAATTTCTGGTTGTCTTCTCCAAGGCTCTCAGTCGGAGATCAGGCATGAACTACAACGGGAGAGTTAAATCGATTTTGGCATGTGTTTCCATTCCTCTCATGAAATAAATCTGTGTATTGATTACATGTGAGTTTTATGAAAGGCATGGATCTATGTATACAATTTCCTAAATGCTTCACCGATTCTCAAGATCCTTGTGGATGAGAAAACAAAATTGTTTCAGTCACTATGATGTGTTGTTAGAGAAGAGGAGAAAAATTAAAAATTCAATGTAGTGGTGGTGGTTTTGGCATAAATACAGTTGAGTTTTTAGAGACACCATGAAAGTTTATTTTCATTTTTTTATGGAATGGTAGTTTAACTTTGTTAATGGTTTTTGGAATGAAAATTTTCGAAAAGAAATTAGAAGTATACAACCTCTCACATGTCCATATGAGAAACAGAGGGCATTTAAGAAGGAATAAATCTTGTAGGATGACTGTTCTTCTCACCGATAGTGGGTGACGGTTTGAAAATTGAAACTCAACAATTAAAAAATAAATAAATAAAATTTTAAAAGGTAAATAACAAGTAACCGGACAAGAGCATTGAAAAAGTTGGTGAGGTGGCTGAATGAGTGGAGTGTGTTAAAGAGATTCTTAAGGAGTGTGTCCCTATCATTTCTGAAAGATTAATTATTAATTTAAAAAGAAATATCACTGTTCTGAAGAAAAAAAACTTCATGAAGAAAAATTAGTCAAACATTTACAATTTAGTTGTTAATAATTTTATATCACAAACAATTGATTATCATCATTCATCAAGAAGTTTATTGCACTCCCAAAAAATAAAAAGTTTACTGCGCACATAAACTGAAGAAGACAATTTTTGTTTTATTTTTAAACTGCCAATGAGATATTACAGCAACGAAATATAATAACTAAACAAAACAAGGACCAGCTAGAAATAAAAACCTTCACCCTAATCTTCAATTTTCAGTTTATCCAGAAATCCCCCTAATCTTCAACAATGTCTGTTGGAATGGGTAACCGCCAAAAAACTCTTGGATGCTGCAATAAAAAATATTTATTTTATTAAAATCATGAATGTAAGAATTAATGAAATATTTGTGTAATTACATCGTGGTTTTTCGTAAAATCCTCTATCTCATATTCAAATATGATTCATATGAGTTATTGGAATTTGGCAATAGTCCATGAATTTATTGCATACGTTAGATATGCAATGCAACAACATAATATGCAATTCAACAATAGCAAATAACAAATAGTACGCTAAATTTGACCAATAAATAACAAATGAATTAAATATATAATTAAGAAAAAATTAATAGACCAATTAATTACCTCTTCGGTTAAGCAGCAAGCAAAAGGGGAGTAGCATTCAAGCAAAGGGATCCCACAAAATTCTAAATAGTCATAAAGAATTTCACAAGATGGAACCTGATGACAATCTATGATGGTATTATTACGAATAAAGATGTAATAAAAGAGGTTATTGTTGCCCTTGAAAAACGACACGTCATAGTAAGGATGAAAGGACAAGAGCTTGGCCATTTTATTAAGATAAAACCACTTATGATCATCTTGGATTCTATGAATATTGCACCAAGAGTAAGATGCAACACCTCTTGAAACACATTCAACGAGTTCATAAACTACAAAATTCAAACCTTTAGACATGACAAAAAGCAACTTGTCACCTTTCACACTTAATTCCCACAGGCAGTTAAAAGAAAGACAATCCGGAGGGAGTGTTATTGCCTAAGTTTCTTCTAAAACATTATCTTGAAGATCAACTTTAATTTTCACCAAATGTCCTGAGCGAGAGAGCCGGTACAATGATCCATTGAAGTAAATACATTTTTTGGTCCAACTAGACGCAATAATATATTTAGGCAAAATAAGAGTCCGTGTGTAGTCCAAATGCCATTTTCAGAGGAGAAAACACTGACATGACAATGTCCTTGAAAATGCACAATTTGAAAAAACCTGGATTTTGTAGGATCATATACTAGAGTAGCATAAGAATACCCTCTAGAAATTTGTCCAGTAGGCTTCGAAACCGCCACACATTGTTTTGTGACTTGGTTCATCATATAATTAATAGTGATAAACACTATGTTTGAGGTTTTGAGCCCGACCAATGGAGTGATAAAACAAGAGTAATCCGTTGCATGTGTCAATAAGTTTGTTAGGTCCGACTCTGCAACACATCACGCCATGAGTGTGAGACACACATAGCTTTCGATTGATCCTTCATAGACATCCTATCAAAGATACTTGATTGAAGCTCTTTGGGAAGGTCTATAGGGATATTTGATTGACGCTCTTTGAAAAGAACCATGGGTTTCCTTCTTCCCATGGTTCTTTTCTTTCTCACAACCCAACAATTGATTGAAAATGTCATTGTGCTCTTTTCGAGAATTTTTATTTGAGATAGGGGAGAAAGGATTGTGAATGAGGTCTCATGTTCAAAGATATCGTTCTTATAGAATCTTATGACACATCTAAAGAACAATTTCAATTGAAGATAAGCTCTATTTAGGTTTGACTCTCAAATAATTAAAATATTCAAAAAGCACTTCTTATTTATTTCTCACTTATGAACACACAAAGCAGGATGCATGCATCATCATTTTTTTAGGCAACTATTTTATTTCTTTTAAATTATTCAAAAAATACTTCTTTTAAAATATTATGTTTTATATGAAAATAGTTTAATGTTATTAATAGAATTTAGATTTTAAATGAATTGAATTTTTTTGCAGTTTTTTTATCATATGATAAATTATATTTTTTACTGTGCTAAAACTAATATCACTATTTTTTTTTTAAAGACAAATGTCTGTGATTCGTTGTTAGATTAATTTTTCTCTCCTTTGTCTGAGTTGAACTCAAAACCTCCAACTCTTTATCCAGTTTTAAACAAACCAGCATAGTCAAAAGTAATAAAGTAATACTTTATATGAATTGTCTTTTCTGTTCTCTCTAATAATTTAATTTTAAAAAATCTCTTTTATTGTAATTAACCTTTGGGTTTGATAAAAAAATTTAACTTTTGAGTATCTTTCATCAACAAATTTGAAATAATACCTTTTAAATTAATAAACACATAAATGTAATATACATTAATGACAATGTTTTAATTAATATTACAATTTAATATTTTTTGATTGCTGGAATGTTTTCTTTTTGACAATTAATTGATGGAATGTTGAAGAAATTCGAAAAATAAAAGGTATATGAATAAATCAAATATATCATTTAAATTAAAATATATGCTATCTTTGGCAAGAAAAAAGTTCTCTTTTTTGACCAAATATTTATTAGCATTTATGAGTTTTTAAAAAAAATTAAAATACCTTTATTATTATTTTCCCTTAATTCCTTTTTTTCTATATCATTTTAATTATTATGATTTCACAAGGAAATAATAAAATTAAGATTCTTAATTCGCCTAAAAAAAATAAGATTCTTAATTAATAGTACTGATTATTTTTATTATTCTTGATTGTTTTGGTCAAGTTATTATTCTTGATTTTACCTTCTAATAAAAAATCCTTAGATCCAATTTTATTCTTGAAATGAATTAAAGCAATTTCTTGTTTGTGAAAATTATGGAAAAGCATAACCCTTGCGTGAACCACCGCTAAAAAGAAACAATTAGATATCTAATAAAAATTGAAATCAACAGTTTGATATCTGCCAATGATTATAATAAAATAAATAAAATTGTCCAATAAACAAAAAATGACCCTAAATCATTATTCTTAATTTTTTTATTTTTCAAAACTATTTCCAAGTATTTACGAAACTTATTTGAGTCTGAAGCCGAAAACCGAGTTCTGTTAAGAGTTTGAAAGAAAGTATGAAAGCAGCGGAAAAAATCAAACACAGAGAGATAGAGAGGCACTACAGGAAATTTGTAATTTTGCGACACATAATTTACGACCGTTGTTGTATAAACATGGTCACAATTACACAAAGACATAAATATGAAGAATAGGATACGATGTAGAGGGTATGGTGTAGAGTCAAAATGAACAAGTAGAATGGTGAAGTGGTTTAAGGTAATGAAGATGTTATGTGAAGGAATAAGACAAAAATTGAAAATATAAAGGTGTAAGTTAAAGTAAGGGATAATGTTAGAAAGAATGATAATGGTGGAGTAACGACCTTAGGTTAAAATGAATAAAGTATCGTCAATTTAAGAGGATAGATGATGTTGAGAGAATTGATAAGATGAAATAGAATGAGAACAGAAAATGTGTAGTAAGTACTGAATAAGGTAGGGGTAGTATTAGGGTGAGACAAGATAATGAATCACTAGAGAGATAATGACCTAAGTTAGCATGAAGTAAAGATGATGAGAGTGGATGAAGTAATATAGCGTAATGTTTTAAATGGGGAGAATAAAGGTGATAGTTGTAACAATAATGGTGAGGTAAAAACTTAACTGAGTACGAAGAATGAAGAGTTGTCGTTAGGATAAAGCACTTAGTGCATGAAGATAGTTAATGTTTGATATAGGTTTTAAGGACGATGTTGAGTAATTATGATGTTGAGTAATGATGTAATGACTATGTTGTAAAATGTTGAATGATGAAGTAATGACCATGTTGTATAATTTTGAATAATGACCACGTAGATGATGCCTTTGATGATGTATAAATGACTCGTACTCGTTTTATAATAACAAGTAAAATGACGAAAAGAACTATGTTGTGAAGATGATATGTTGTTGATGTATTTTCTATTTGTTGTAAGTGAGTCTTCATGCATCATATCATATTGCATAAAAATGACGAAGGACGAATGATGTATGTATGTTCGGTAACACAACTCTAACATATAAATGTTGATTATGATGTATATATGTTTAGTAACACAACTCTGACATACAAATGTTGATTATGATGTATGTATGTTTAGTAACACAACTCTGACATACAAATGTTGATTAGAAGCTGATACCGGGATACATATAGGTCTAGGAATGAAGTGTATTAGCATATGGTTCATGTTAGGTGTACATGATGTATATGTGATATGTGTTAATGTTGATGTATTATGATTGTTATGTGCATTACCTTAATGTTTTTATAATTGATGAGTTATGATAACGAGGACGTGTGAATGATGTTGTATAACCTGATGAAGAATTGTGAATATGTTGTATATGATGATCTATGATTTTATGTCTATTTATATATTATTAATGCATCCCAATATATTATTCATGTATGTTATGATGAATATTCTCACCCCCTTCGTTGTTGTTATGTATTATGGTGTCTGTACTCTTGGGGTACAAACACTCAGGACAAAGAGCTCTAGTTTGCGGGACGTTTAGAAGGGGCGACGGAGATACACTTCCGTATCTATTATCTAATTATTTACGTAGTTGAATAATCACGTACTCTGATATGTAACACTAGGGTTGAGGTCAAACGTTGAATGTTTAATTTCATGAAGTTTATGTATTTGAAATCTTTATGATATTTTCCACAATGACGATTGAGAATCATATTTGTTTATTTTATGAAATAGATTTTTCAAGTATTTTCCGCACTATGAAATATGACGTATTGTTTATTATTTGAATGAACGATTGATGAGTATGTGTAACATCCTTGTGTATAAATTTATTCGCATTATTTGTTAAATCAACGTTGGGAATTAAGGTGTTACATAATCAATACAATTCGGATTGGACACTTAGGACTTAAGAATTTCTAAGATATAAAGTTTGGAAGAAATTCTTTAAGTGTTTATGTACTTTTGAATTTAACAAGGTAAGAGCACTTGCAAAAGTTTCAGAGAGTTTTGTTTATTCTTCAAGTCTTTAGCTCCTTATATAGTAGGAGATCTTAGAGACGTTGGAAAGGTGCAAGCGCATAAATTTAAGTCCTTGAAAAGCTTAATCCAAAATGTTAGAATGGTACTTGATTTGGATAATGTCGACGAGCACTCATTTGAAATTCTTTTGCTCCAAAAGAAAATATCTGTTTTATAGATAATGCAAGAAACCAACAAGATTTGGAAATAAGCTTCTGTCACATGTAGAATCTACTGTAGGAGTAGAAGAGGAGTAAGTGAACATTGTCCTTAGAATTAGTTAGGAATCTTCCATTCTTTGTTCATTTAACAAGTTTCCTTATATAGTGATGCCGGGTTAGGAAGATTTCAATGGTAATAGAAAAATTGAACGCCTAAGAAAGAAGTTACTTGGTGGATCTTGATCCTTTAAATAGAATGTGGTAGCAAGTGATTACTTTAACTGGTAAAGAAATTTGGAGTAATTCCTCACGGGCAGTTAGTCATGTTCGTACATATTAGAAAATATGCAACGATGGAACTCAATTTGTCAAAATGATGGATGGATGAAACTGGCTAGCTGAGACACATACATACATGTCCTCCTGATTAACTTCAAATTAACTAGGAAAATTTACAGCAAGATATTGATAGATCAACAATCTTGGATATCAAAATAAAAGTATTCATTATAATAAAGAGGTTTTGATTATTACAAGGATTGAGGAAAAGCTCCCACTAATCTTGAACACCTCAAATTGCAAATATTGGAAAGAATTTTCAAAATGTTCTGATTGAATGGAGTCCAAATATCGATCTTGCTTATAAGGTTTTGAATTAAAGCGTCCACAAACAAACCATAAAACACCTTAAATGACAAATAGAAAAGAAAACCAAAAGTCAGTCAGTGAATGGGATCCACATTTTCCTTGCTTATTGTAGAATAAGAAGGAAATATTTTATTTTGAATTGAAGCCCCATAGATGTATGCAGCAAAAAAATACGTCATCTTTGAGCTGTAGCATGGAGAATCCAAATTTCTGTCCATATCAAGAATCCAAAAAATACGTCATCTTTCTATTATCCTATGTATACAAGATCATCTCTACCAAATCAATTAACTAACCCCGGCCTCCTCTATCCTAGACTGTTAATAATTCCTCTTTATCTTAAATCCTAACAAACTCCATACCTTATATACTACCAGAATTTAGAAATCTGATGAGCGATGTAACGTGTAGTTAGATATAGGTATGCATGAAAAAGGTTTATAAAACAAGAGAATCATTGCATGATCACAAGAAAGGTACCTTGATATTTTGAAGCTTGCTAGACAGAAGAACATTCTCAAATTTCTTACGACTCCTCGGAGGATGAACGAATAGTGCGAATTTCAAAATCGTATAAGTTTGGGCCGTTCCAGTGGCGAATGAATACAAGAGGAACGTGCTTGATAACCGAGTAGTCTTGCCCTTCGTCTGGATCAATGCATTTGACAAATTCTGTTGGCATATCCGTGAAGAAAATATCCTTGAGTTTATGCATGGACTTGATGCCAGAGGGTACCTCCTTCAGTTGGGGGATTTTTTCCAATGTAAGATGTCTAAGAGAGAGCAAAGTTCCATTATCTATAACGACGGAATTTACTCTTTCCAAGTGACTGAGATTTAGTGTCATCAATTTTAGAAACCCTCCATGCTGAAAATGAAAATTTTCACCATCATAGCAATTGTCCCACAAACAGAGATTGAGCAGATTTGGCAAGTCTTTCAGTGACTGTAGGGGATCATCTTTCAACATAGAAAAACCCAGCCTTACCTTTACAAGACACTCAAGATTTGGAATCCAATCAGGCAACTTCTGTAGTCTAGCTTTCAAATGAAGACGCTGAAGTTGGGGTGGGGATGACATAAAGTTCAAGTCAATGATTTCATCCTCAACTATTGTAGTGATATTTAGATTTTCAAGGTGTTTCATCTCTTCTATTGCAGCACTTAAGGCATTTCCGTGCTCTCTCCTTACACGGGTTAAACCTAACTTCCTTATCTTCCTTAACATTTTCATTTCTTGAATGAGATCTACTCCCCCATGATCTACCTCAACATAAAAGAGATTTTCTAGGGTAGTCAACTTTTTAATACCTTTTTTCATCAGTACACCAGTTGTAAAACTCAGTAGAGAATACATTGCTTCATAGTTACAGTGGGAAGCGAGAAGGTTCCTTAGCTTTGCCAGCTTGTTTATTTCTCTTGGTATCTCATGCACAAGTGTTTCTCTTAAATCCAATGTCTCTAAGTTATGCAGCTCACCAACAGATTTAGGAAGTGTCTGTACTTTTGTACCCCTTAGGTTTATGTATCTTAAGTGAAAAAGATTCCCCAAATTATTAGGAATATGGTTCATTGATGTGCCTTGCATGTCAAGTACCTTCAAAATCCTAGACTTTGAACACAATTCAATGATGAAAGGCTCCATTGGTCCACCGTTTCCAAAGCCATGAATAGCACGAAAACGTGAGTTCTTATTGCCCTTGAACACATTGTTGGAACTTATGGAAATAGATAGCCGTCTAGTTATTCCAACTGGGAGAGGTTTCTCAACTTCATCGACAAAATGACAGAAACTTAAATCCTCCATTTTTCCAATGATCACTTCCCGCAGTAAGTCATGGACATGACATGCTTTAACTTTCCCTTCAAAGCCAACTCTTGACACCATAACCAAACTTCTATGAATTAATTCCAACAAGTACTCCTCTGCAACTTCCTCCAAAGTTCTTCTCCCTTCACGTTTAACAAAACCTTCTGCTATCCATTGTTGAATTAATCTCTTACGATTAATAGAGTAGTCCTCTGGATATATACTAAAATACAAAATGCATTGTTTCAAGTAGTATGGCAGGTCATCATAACTAAGAGATAAAATATTTATTATATTGGATAAATGTGCATTACGTCTTAACTCCAGGTTCAGATTTTTACTCACCATTTTCCATTCAGCCACGGTTTTAGATTTTGTTGAAAATAGACCACCAATGGCCACAACTGCCAGAGGCAGCTGTTTGCATTTTCGAACAATTTCTTTTGAAATGGAATTTAGCTCTTCTGGACAATGTCCATCATTCTCAAATCTGAATGCTTTCTTGCAGAAGAGTTCCCATGCTTTGTTTGGAGTTAAAAGTTGCAAGTTGTGAACATGAACTTGAAAGGATTTCTTGAAAAAATCTGCAGCTTGCATCTTTCTAGTTGTGATTATGATCCTACTACCTTTGTTGTTATTGGGCATGGCAAATTCAACTTGGTCGGAAAAATCTTCATGCCATACATCATCAAAGAATATCAAATACCTCTTATTTTCCAAGTATTTCCTCACTTGTTCAATCAGTAACTTGTCATCTATTTTGTGTAACATCTGCATGATAGGTTTTTCAGTTTCTCCACAAAATTCTTCCATCATGTTTATCAATAACCCCCTCACAGTGTATGATTGAGAAACTGTGATGCAAGCTCGGCAATCAAATTGTGTTGTTACCTTTTGGCTGTCAAAAACTAGCTTGGCAAGGGTGGTTTTTCCGAGCCCGCCCATTCCCACCACTGCGATGACTGTGCGCTCAGACACACCATCCAATAACCAACCAGTCAATTCTTCTCTTGGGCCTTCAAGTCCAACAATTGCAGTTTCCTCAACAAAAAGGAAAGACAATCGAGGATCACGCCATCTCCTATTTTGTGTCTCTCTAGTGCTTGTTGATCCTT
>Ga0315914_1002888_pt1 | contig 26300 bp, 14 predicted proteins | sample MpolenodulesMG_FD_203920 | JGI IMG/M metagenome (GOLD analysis project Ga0315914, IMG submission 203920) | Medicago polymorpha root nodule microbial communities from Los Angeles, California, United States - elongated nodules | ecosystem: Host-associated > Plants > Roots > Nodule | place: USA...
CCCCCCCCCACACACACACACACACACACATGTCGTGCGAGAGAGTACACTGCATATATACTTTATATTATTTGTAAAACTTAACATATTAATACAACTATATGTTGATTTAGATGTCAAAAAACTTAAATCTTCACTAACTTCGTGTGACATGTACTTCAAATTAATTTAAAATAATATGTTAATTCTCCGTGTTTGGCACGGGCAGGGACGGACCCACGTTGGTGGGTGTGTGGGCCTAGGCCCTCTCTTGACTTAGATATTTTTTTCTTCCATGTACTAGGACATATTAAAGCATGAGGAAGGATCAAATTTGTCTATAAAAACAATACACTATTATTTTTAATGTATCAAAAGTCTACCTTTCTTGCTAGTGTCTCTTGGTTATACGAATATTATCAAAAATCAGTTGTGAAATTGTATGAGAGATAAATATTTAAATGATTGTTTGGTTCCTTATATTGAAATGGATACTTTTATATTGACAAAAAAACTCTTAATAGTTTTTATTTTTAATCAAGTAGTCTAATGACTAAATATTCACCTTTAAGGTGAATATGTGAGGAATTCAGGGTTTAAACCCCGACCCTTGTATATCGCAATGTTCCTACCAATTGTGGACGAGATATTTTATAGCTTTATTGGCATTGAAAATAAGAAAATCATTCAAAAATTATGATATGAAAACCCACATAGAACAATATGATGTACATTTCTTAAAAATACAAGTATACACTCATGCTTTACAAACTAAAATATGTGGCCCACACTGCGGAAAATTCCTGGGTCCGTCCCTGGGCACGAGTATCATACTAGTTAATAGAAAAAGGAGAGTACTACTTAATAGAAAAAGGAGAGTGAAACAGAGAAAAAATGTAACAAAATTTATGAAAGCTAAACATACAACGAAAATTGAGCTCCCAATCAAATTGTAGATGCAAGACCACTTGCAATTGCAATGAAAACACAAATTAAGGACATGTTATTGCACACAGAGTGAAAATTATTAGCTATGCATAGTCTAAAAAAAGATAAGCATACAAGTCTCCTTTAAGAGCTATACACAAATTATTATTTTTTTGTTGGTGGTCAAGATTTGAACCCTGGACCTTGCATACATGATGCATTGTCCTTACCAGTTAAGCTAAGCTCACAAGGACAGAGCCATACACAAATTAACTTCACACCATCATATTTTAAATTTACAACCTTTAATTATATAAGAAGGTGGGGTTTAGCATGGGAATGGAGAGTTGTTTTCCACCATGGGAAAGTTTTTTTCAACCATTAGATTAAAGAGGAGTATCAATTTTATCATGGACTGCCTACACCATATTTTTTCCTTTATCTTTTACACTTTTTTTTGTTTAGATCTAGAATTTTTTTCTTTCCTTGTTAATTCGGCAATCATACTCTTGTGCTCTGTCCAATTTCAACATTGATTTCATTATCTTTATATCATGATCAGAATCGGATCTAACTTTTCTATCGCTCTATTACGTATAAGGCAAAAAAGCTCCTGGAATATTCTCATGCAATAGGGTCACCAATATTCTCATGCACATGAACATTCTTGTTCATATTCTCAAAGGGTATTTGAATTTCTATTGATGCATCATTTTTTCTTCTCCTTCTTCTTTTTGTGGTACTTGGAACTTTTGTTTCATTGCTGTTTGTGATCTTTTGAACCACACGGTTATGTGTTTTTAATGAAGTTTTGCACATGATTGTAGTTAAATTGTTGCGTGTTAATAAACAAAATGATCCAAATGATGATGATGAAACTAGTTTGGATTTTGATGGGATTCTATCACAGAAGAAGCAAGTTGATGATGTTGCTTCCATTACTATTTTTCATTGTAGTATAATTAAGCTTAAAAACTTGAGTTTCAAGGCTAATTAAATTGAGTAAAAAAAAGTTCATTACACAACATCATATAAAATTAACATAAAATAAATATAGTGACAAAAAAATATAACGACATATTAATATGAAATTTTTTATAAAAATCTGGGAGGGTCGTGGCCTCTGCTACTCCCCCTTCTAACTCTGTTCCTGAGTGCAGAAGAAAAGATCTGTGACAGTGCTGGTGTTTTTACATGTTTTCATTGAGTTGTGTGTTTTCTTCTTTTATTGAGTTGTAAACATGTTTTCATATGTATTAATAATTTAGTTACCGAAAGAATTTCTTCTTTTATTTGAATGTCTAACATTAATGTTCCCGTGAGCTTAGCTCAGTTGGTAAGGGCAATGCATAATATATGCAAGGTTCGGGGTTCAAATCCCGGTCACTACAAGAAAAAAAGAATGTCTAACACTAGTAATTAATTGTGAGAAATATTGGAAAAAGAATATTCAAGTATTATCACACCGAAAATAGATTAAGTTTGAAAGAGTTCATAAAGAGTGGCGCCATACACTTTATGAGTTGGTTTTGTAAACATGAATAACCACCAAATTCTATTTATTTTGTGTAAAACAAATATAAAAATATTTCTAAATAGCTTTTTTCGATACGGATTTTAGTATCAAGATTCGGTTAATCGTTACAGCCATTCAAAATATTTATTGCTTAAGAAATATGCCAAAGTGATTGATGAACTTTAATTATATTTTTTTTAGAAGTTAAACTAACCCATCAAAATTGGCAACGGAGAAAATGAATAAGAGAACTTGAGAGTAACACACTCCAAGGTCCCAAACAACACTACTAGACCATCAGTGTCCAAATTTAATCCCCAAACTAAAATAATCATCGGTCAAACTTCTACACTAAACATTAGACTTCACAACCCCTTCCCTATGGAACTAGAGGTTAGACCAAAAATCAAATATATATTTTACCCTATTTAGTAGAAGTAGAAGTGCACAATAATTAGAGGGAAATGGATTAACCTTATATCAAACCAATAAAGTAAAGATTGCAACCAAAACAGAAACGGAAGAAGTTGGAAGAAGTAATTACCTAAAGTTGACACTTACAAGTTCAACAACCTATAGAAGTAGAATCTATGATTAAAAATATTTTCACTTTCCAATTCCTTATTTTTGTTTAGGAAGGAGTCTCGCCTTACGAGACGGTGCAAAGGGATGTTACTTCATGTAATGGTGCAGACTTCCTTAAGTTGGTCTGCAATAATGCACATTAAAAAAGATGTCAAACATGCTGCAATCTGGCTTGGAAGCAGAAACATAGAGACACCTAGAGAGCAAATTTTCTTTTGGAACTTTTGTACTGTTTGCTCTAAGAATCACTTGCTTGACTCTGCGGGAGGTTTCTCCTTCGGATGTTTTAAGGCATAATGATCAGCAAGTTGAGCCTGAAAAAAAAGTGCAACAATAGTATGAAGAATCGTGATACATACACAAAAGTTCTCACAAGGTTCGATAACATATTTAAAATTGCAAAACAGAAAAATTCCAAAAATGCGTCGAAGTTGAACAGGCCGATTAACCTATTAAACGATACTATCACCCTAGCCCAGCAACCAGCTGAAAATGATCAACACCAGATATACATGATTCTTTTGATGCTATCAAAATAACATTTCAGAAGTCAAATTGTAAAAATGGCGATATTAGGAGCGATTCTCTCGACATTCAAAAACATTGCATGCACAAGACACCTAATACAGGTGATTGACCAATCAGTTTAAGTATGATCAGTAACTTGTAGAACATGAAAGTAAATTATTTCATAGAAAGGAGTATTACAATAGATGTGTAGAGTTGACTATTTCATCAAATTTGAGGTATTCAAGTTTGAAAATAAACTAGTTATTGTGCTTGTGATCGACCAAAACAAAACTCGCATCAAAGACCACAACATAGCAGCCACTGCAATGAAGATGTCAAGCTTTGGTTTGGTCTCATCACAAGCGTAATAACTCCTTTCTGCCATGGTTGAGGACATAAAAATCTCCAAAAACTACATAACTAAAAAGAAAGAAAAAACCACAAGAGGGTTATGAACTTATGAAGCTAGTGTAGTGTAGGAGGAGGAAAAAAAAAGAATGGAAATGAAAGTGGTTGAGAAGTTAATTTATAGAGAAGGGAGGGTGAAACAAAGAAAAAATGGAACAAAATTAATAAAGGCCAAACATACATTAGCAATCAAATTAAGGGCATGGAAATACTTGCAATTAATTGCAATCATAGATGCAGGACCACTTGCAAATTTGCAATTGCCATGGAAATACAAATTAAGGGCATGCCATTGCACAAACAGTGCAAATTATTAGCTGTGCATAGTCTAAAAAAGATAAGCAAATTATTAACTCAATTTCCTTCAAGAGCCGTACACAAATTAACTTTACACACCATCATATTTGAAATTTATAACCTTTAACTGTATATGAATCCAATTGGGATAGTAATAGATAGTTATTGTACAGCGACAAATTAACATTAAGCATTCATTACACTCAAATAATTCACCTAGTAGATGGATAAAGTAACAAAGCAAACACGTGAAACAAAAGGCTGTGTCAAGTGTAGTTTCCAGGTTTTGAATTCAAAACAAAACCACCTGTAAGCATAGCAAGCATGATTTTGAAGTAAATATTCATGTTTACTAAAGCATGATGTTAGTGCATGAGAAAAGGTCTCAAAACACTAGTAAGAAAATATTCTGCTTATGCGAGAGCTTTAGTGCACGAGGTTAAGGCTCAAAACTAGATCAACCCAAGAAAAATAAGAACTTGAACTATGGGGACTTTTTTATTTTTTTGAGCAATTTTTTAGCAAGTGTGAAAAATTATGTATTAGTGCAGGAGAAAAGGTCTGTGACAGACAGTGCTGGTTTACATGTTCTCATTGAGTTGTGTATTTGTTTGTTGTTTCATATGTATTATTAGTTTGGTTACTGAAAGAATTTCTTCTTCCTTTATTTGAATGGTAAACACTACTAAATTACTGTTCTCTAGAAGAGAAATGCTAAGATTACACCATCTAACACATGAAAATATTGGGAAAATTCAAGTTCCACAGTGAAAATAGTTTGTAAAAGTGAAACCGTATAAATCATTTTGTAAGGATGAGTTATATTTAATCCAAAACCTACAAAAAAATGTTAGAGGAAGATTGTATGATTCAAATTATGTAGAGTACTATTCCATGAATTTATTATGCTATGTTACATAGATGAGCTGAGCCTGCAACGTTAAAAGATTAATTTGGTTGTTGAATGAAGTGTAATAGAATGCAGGTGAGTTGGGTGAAATGGAACATAGGGTCACATTCAATTGTTTGAGTATTTTATGATGAAATAAAACAACATTTGTATAGAAAATAGAGTAAACAGTGTAATGAGATTGAATGGATGTCACCACTTTTCACTTTATTCAATTCTTTTTAAATATCCAAACAATGAAATATCACACCATTCCATTCTATTATATACCATCAACCTGTAATTAGAAACAATAGAGGCTAGTGCTAAAAATGGACTAGCCATCCCATGATTCCAAAACACTATGTGAGTGATGCAAATATCAGATTTAGTGTTGTAAAAACAAAACTAAAAACAAGGAAAAACACAAGGGCATAAGGGGAGAAGGATTTAAACAACCTTAATGCCCATAAGTGAATTACAACAACAAAAGAAATGAACATTCCACCTTTTTAGCATAAACATAATATTTTCATTTTGCAGTTCCTTATTGTTGTTTATACGAAGGAGCCTCACATTTTAGGAGGCGGTGCAAAGGGATGTTACTTCATGTAATGTTGCAGACTTCCTTAAGTTGGCCTGCACTGATACAACCGGATAATATTCTCATAATGACAGAAGCATCTTACAGTAATGCACATTTAAAAAATAAAAAACTAAACATGGTGCAATCTGGCTTGGAAGCAGAAACAGAGAGACACTGAGCAAATTTTCTTTTGGAACTTTTGTACTATTTGCTCTAAGGATTACTAGCTTGACTCTGCTGGAGGTTTCTCCTTCGGATGTTTGGAGGCATAATGATCATCAAGTTGGTTTGGATTTGCAAGTTGGACCTGAAAAAGAATGTGAAACAGTATAAAGAATCCAGATAGATACACAGAAGTTCTCACTAGATTTGATGACATTTAAAATTGCAAAACATCTCCACAAACACACATGGTTCAATAACATCAAAAAAATTCCAGAAAAAAAGTCTAAATTGAATGGCCCCATTAACCTATTTAACCATAGTGTCGCCCTAGAATGGTCACCAGCTATACATGATTGTTTGAATTGTATTGAACTAACATTATAAAAGTCAAATTGTAAAATTGGTGATATCAAGAGCGATACTCAAAGATAAGCATAAGAGTATTGTTACTTGACCCATCAATTTAAGAATGATAAGTAACTGGTAGAACATGAAAGTAAGTTATTTCATAGAAAGGAGGGTTACATAAACGTGTTGAGATGAATATGTCATCATAAGAAGGAACAGTTGTCTCTATAACTCTATGCACATGTTTCTCTTACCTAGTACCTTTTCATGGAAGAATAAGGCTAAGGTGGTATTTGGTATTAGGAATGTTTTAACCTGAAATCTGAAGTGGGAATAAAGTTTCTCAAGTTTGGTACAAGCAGTAAACAATGTTTACAAGCATAAGAGGTGTCCAAGATCTAGACATGCATAGCCATAACACAGTCATGTTTCACAACATAGCATCTAAAAGAGACAGATTTATACAGATAATACCCTATAAAATATCCTTGATTCAGCCACTCTTGCCCCCGGTTAATTATAGGCACCTGAACAACATTAATTATAATATTGAACTTGTACGAAAGTATTAGGATTCAATTCCTTACACCTTGATATTTATGTTTCAAACGAATATAGAAGACAATTGAAAGTTTTCAACTCCCTGTTCCTCAAAAGTTCTTTCAACCCACATAATTCCTGCTAATATAGCAAGGTTGAACTTATACAGAGGTTGCTGCAGAGGAATAATCCTCTTTGCTAAAGAAATATACACCTAATTACTTGTTCACAATAATTTATGCATTCCTAGTTGATCAAGTAAATACAAAAAACTACGCTTTTAAAAATAAAGACTATGTCTTTTGTTGTGCTTGATGAAAGGGACTCTTGCCAAAATGGTCAGAGTTATTAGGATGACACAGGTTCAAGTCGTGGAATTAGCCTCCTGCTAATGCAAGGCAAGAAGACTGCATTACTATAGAATCAAAATGGATTTGGTCCTTCCCTGAACCCCCCATGGCGGGGACTTAATAGCATCCCGTTTCCCTTCATGGCCTCTATTGTGTTTAATGTAAGTTCCTACAAGCTAAGAACTTTCATCACAATGAAAGCTCTGATGTAAAGATATGATAGGTCTCTTCAACAATTAGATAAACACAACCATTTGATCATTACTATGGACATGTTTGGATTGGCTTCTTTGAGCCTATTTATTGGCATGAACACTTGTGAGACTGTTTGGACGAGCTTATGAAAGCAACTTATGTCATGTCAATGCTGTTTTCAGCTTATTTCCACAAATTTTCTTAGATAACTTATAAAGACAGCTTATAGATCATATATCATATGAAAGTAGTTTGATTTTATTTTACCATTTGCTATAGAAATAACTTATATATAAACACTTATTATAAACGCTTAATTAGGTTGTTTGTCTAACCAGGGATATGAATAGAAGAGATTTTACGAGTTTCTTCTTCTAGGGTATACTTCAGCAGTTCAGTTTAACAAATGTAGTATGAGATGTTCTATTTCCTAGAGACAGGGCTTTGCTTGCCAACCCACATATCTAAGATAGCTGAACAAGTTGCTCTGATCATATGTCCCACCATGGCAACAAGCCAACAACAGAAGCATGCCTTACATACATTATTCAAAAAGTAATTATGGGCTGAATTGCTAAAGTACAAACCATTAGTTGGCAAACTGACACACAAAGCCAAATAAGAGCAAAATGCAACAAAACAGGACATTATCTTCAAAATAATTAATATTCTAGAAGTCAAGCTTATGATTATTAATTAACAGATCAATAATTGAATCATTTAAAGCCTAACCAATTAGTATTTCTAGCAACACTTGCATCATCAATGAAGCCACCCATTTAAGCTGTGCTTAAATTTTAAAATCAAATCATCATGAACTGAAACCTTAGTAATAACAACACTTCTGATCGAAGGTGTGTCCGACATGGGCCAATGTCAGACACCAATACGACACTGACGCATGTGAATTGTGATTACATTGAATTATGTCATTTTCTCAAATTATTAGTATATATTGATGTCGTGTCTGGTGTTCATGTCCGTATGATAACTCATTCAATGAAATTTGAAAACACAAATAAATGGAAAATTGAAAAGAAATAAGCACGACCCAGATCGGTTAAATCGATGCAATAACACAACCCAACAACAAATCACTACACAGGTCATCATATAACACCAAGTAGTTTTTAGGGGCAAATTCAAAATGGAAAAAAAATAGAGACCCAATAATAAAAATTTGATTTTTTTTTTTTGTTTTCATGACATAATATGAAGAAGATGAAGAAGGAAAAAGAAAACCTTGCAAATGGGGCAAGTGATTTTGAGACCAGCACCTCTAGCTTCAATCTGAGAACCCTTTGATTTCTGATTCTTCTCTGCGTTTCGTTTCTGCGCTTCGATCTTCTGCTTTCCCCGCGTCATCTTGTTGTTGTTTGTGATCGATCAAACTTCAAACTCGACCAACCACACAAAGGTGAAGAAGAAGAAGAAATGTGAAAAAGAATGACCAATGAATTTGATAAGAACAAACATGAGACTTATGTGGGCCCACTTTCTCAAAAAATATTGTTTGGTCCCACCATTAGGACTACATTTTTATTTTATTTTTAATTTATGTTTGGTCCCACCATTAGCCTTTCAAAAATGTGAAATTGACATTTTTAGAGAATGATTGTTATAGGCTGGCTAATATATCAACAATTTGGTTAGCTTCTTTAAACACATGAACCCAAGTGACATTGTATTGATCATGCAAGTTTTCATTAAAAGCAACTATTAGAGAGAGAGAGTGACGCAAATAATAACATTAACATCCATTTTGAACAAGATGGAGGGTGGTTTGAGAATTCATTTGCACCATAATTTTTTGAATTTTTTAATGTCAAACCAACATTAAACCATGAAAGTTGAATCACACACCCACAACAATCTCCTACCTTCTTAGAAAAATGATTATTCACTCCTTTTCTAAATATAAATATAAGTAAAATTGAATTTTTAGGTTTGTTCGTTTAATGATGTATGTGGTCCATAATATGAACCACATATCATTAAATGAATGAACTTAAAAAGTCAATTTTGCTTATATTTAAAAACAAAGAGAGTATCAAAATAACTTTTTTTGAACAACAAAAAATGGATTATATTAACACCATCTAAGAATCCTTACTAGCACAAGGTATGCCAGAAAGAATCTTTAAAGTTTATAATCAAAATGAAACCAAAAACAAGGAAATAAGAAAACTTAGCAGATGGGTATACAAACAAAAGAGCTCGACCACCACATATGAGAGTTTAAACGAAGATTGACATTATAAGCTTTCAACCATCAAAATGAATGTAACTTGACTTTATCAAACATCTGGTGAATTATGTTTTCCTTAGCCTTGAAAACTCAGTTATTCCACTCATTCCACATAACCCAAACGCAACATAACCAAATAAGCTACAAGAATGAACAACGAGCTCGCAATCCTCCAAAAGAATAAATAAACTGAACAAGATGATCCCGAAAGGAATCTGGATCAGCTGATGATATACCAACCCAAGACCTAACCATGCTCCACAAAGAGTCGAAAACGAGGAAAGAAAGGAACAAGTGGTGCGTTGTTTCCAATCCACCACAGTCAGTCACGCAAAATTGAGAGTCATGAGAAATGATGTTACGCGTCACCAAACTGTCCTTAGTCGATAACCTATTACAAATAAGCCTCTAAGCCAAAATAGAGGAATGCAGCCACTATAAGTGATATGTGATAGAGCAGGGTCTTCAAAAACATTATTGTTGTTAGCCAAATTTTCATTTACCCTGGAAAAATAATCTTCAAAAAATATTATAAAAAAACTTTTAAATACATTTGAATCTCGGGAGTATATACTTATTATATGTAGAATATGAAGAAAAAAAAAACTTCAAAATAAACAGTTTTTATCGATCAAAGAATATGTTGTCAAAATTAATAGTTAGTTAAGAAATCGACTAATAACTTTTAAATGTGATTTTCTTTGTGCTTAAACTGTGTTGGAGTTTTTGTGAGCACCAAGCTAAGAAACACGTAAGTAAAATTAAGCAGAAAGATAGACAAAATTTTGTGAAAATAGATTTGTTGGATTGATTGTGTGTGTTAAAATGAATTGTACAATAGGTATTTATAGGCACAACTAGTTCTACTAACCAAAACATCGTGGACTACAAAACTTTGCCTTATTCAGTTATTCTTGCGACTACAACGTGTTTCTTCCTGATGTTGGGTGTGTGTGGTGCCCGACATTTGGCTCGATCTCTCCATGCCCCGTGAATTTTATGTTTCTCTTGTCCACGTGTGTGCAAATCATGCCTCTATAAAAACTGTTGTTCCAATTAGTGGAGCTACAAACAGTAAACACAAATAAAATGTCGATATTGTCAAATTCCATGTTCATTTGACTGATTCTGACACTCCTACAACCTTCATGGACTTGAGAAAGATTCACCTATTTCGTATTCAGTTTTTTATAGTTATATTATCCTTCACTCGTCTACTAAAGATACAATTAAATATAATTTAATTGTTGTCGCGTTCGACTAACAACTTAATTTTTTTTTAGTTCAAAACAAAATCAGTTATAATAAATTATAAACGAATCAATTTTCAAACAAATCAACATGTGTACGATTTGGTATTCTAAAATCTCAATATATTTTAAAAAATATATTTGGTCAGGTAGTCTAGTGACCTTAGCTCACACATTTTAAATATGGAGAAGTAGAGTGTCCGAAGTTCGAACTCCAACCCCTACATATGTTATGTAATGTTCATACCAACTGAGTTAATCTTATGGATCAATATATTTTAAATTAAATAATACATATCTTAGGAAAGAAGGATGACTAATAACATAAGGAGATGATGCGTTCTTAAATTGATTTCTTTCTGATGATGAAAATTGGATTTTCATTTTTGCATGAAATGCATAGTCAACTCAAAACAATTATGTAATCTGATATGGAGTATTGTTATGGATGCACGAGTTGAAAGGAAATTAATTTACAAATAATCAAGTATAGCAATCACTTAAAAATTTTGTCTTTCAATTTTATGATTTTGTTTTTGGGGTGCTAGAATATTCCTCTACTATTTCACCCCATCATTAACAAAAAAAAAAAAAAAATAATGTAAGTTTTATTGTGTGTGTTATTTTCTTAATAATTAATGTAACTTTGAGTGTACCTTTTTTTTGAATACAAACTTGAACGTATCTTTTAACTATTTATTAGTTACGTTACATTTTGTGTAAAACTTATAACACTCTCCAATTATTAAACTCATTTTTTTACTTAACTTTTGTTTTCCTTCTTATTTCTTTTTTTACTCACATAATTCAAAATATAAATTTTGAATAAAATAACGACTTAAATGCATTTTTGACATTCATTTTTTCATATTTTTGAAGTTTTGATATTCATATCTTAAAATTCAGTTTTTCAGTCTTCAATTTCAATTTTTTTTTTCCAATTTTTGATCCTCAAACTCTAGTTTAAAGTCAACTTTGATGATGTGTCTAAATAACGAATAATGTGGCATAACATATATATATATATATATATACACACATTTTCCCTCAATTATTAAATTCTACTACCATGATACTATGATAGTATTAAGCATACAAAAATAAAAAGAAACAAAAATGGTAAAAATGACATAAATACAAAAACTATATAGAAACTCCAGAAAATAAAGCGAAGGATAGAAAGTGTTGTTATACTGTACGCAATGTATGAGCTGTATAACGGGATTGTAATGCGTCGGTTGCACGTGCGATATGTCCAAATTCTCACGTGCGAAAACAGCTTATAGCTCTTAATTAATCTCATTGGTTCAGCTTTAATTTCCAAAAAAGCATCTTCTTAGTTCACACACGCTTTACACTCACACACTCACTCTTTGGAATTGGAATCACACAAATCTCAGAACAAACACAACGAAGCAGTGATAGTGATAACGGTGGTTTTATCGTTTTCTATTTACACCTCCACTTGCATTTCATTTCATTTCTCTCTCATTTTTGCATCTCAGATCGAACACATCAACGTAACTTCGTATGCATTCTCTCTCTCTCTCTCTCTCTCTCTCTCTCTCTCTCTCCCTCTAGATTATTCTCTGCTTTTTCGATTTTGCTGAAATTCACCATCGCTGTTCGTGAAATTGAAGTTGATGATAAGTTAATCTGGATTTGATTTTTCTGCATTGCTTGATTTTGGTTTGAAATGTTGAATTGAAGTTCTTGTTAGTTCAATTGAAAAATTAAGTTGAAGTGATTATTAGTTAATCTGGATTAGTATACATGATTTGAATTGTGAAGCTCGTTTAGTAGTTGTTTACCTAGGTTCAGTTTAGAGTTTAGATTAGCTTCTTTAGCTTAAGTTTTTCAGTTGAAATTTTGCGTTACTTTTTTCATTCGTGATAGGTAAAGTAAAAACTGCTTTTGCATTTGAGCTAGAAATTTTGTAAAATAAGTGTTGTTTAGTGGAAAATTCTTGATGATTTTTTCATAGAGAATGCTTGATTGTGGATTCTTGGTCATCGTCTTAGGACTTGTTTGGATTGACTTATTTAAGCTTAGTTACTGACAATCAAAGAGACTTTCTGGGAGAGTTTGTGGAAATAGTGTATGACATGTTTATAAGTGTCAGATTATTTGCATAAGCTCTCTCTTCAAGATAACATGTCGAATCAACTTATAGCTTATATGAAATAGTTTGACGTTATTTTATCTTGTTATAGAAATAGAAATAGCGTATACAAACCCACTTGGGTTGGCCTGGTGGTATTGACTTGGGACCTGGGAGTGTGCTCCTCCTTGAGGTCTCAGGTTCGATTCTCTCTGGTGCCAATTTAGGTGGGCTAATTTAGCTTCTTCAAAAAAAAAAGAAAAAGAAATAGCGTATACATAGGCACTTATATGGTAAACGCTTATGCTACAGTCACTTAATTAAGATGTTCATCCAAACTTGCATTAGAATTTTCTTGTGTTTTTATTTACTTGGTGAGGTTATGTGTGTAAGTGTGTGTTTGGTTCTGCAGTGACAAAAATTAATTGAGGTAATTAAGTTTGGCTAAAAGTGAGTTGAAGGTAAATTGCTTTATGTTTGGATAGTTCATGTAAAAGTGAGTTGAACAATAAATTTGTGTGTAAAAATCAATTGAAATTCTAGACTCAATAACTCCAAGTTCTTACTTCAAGATAGAATTAATTCTAGAGGCAAAATCAATTTTACTAGTGAGCAATCAAACATGTCAAATTCAATTCGACACCTCTAGAATCAATTTTACTAGTGAGCTATTGAAATCGCTGATATTTGTAACTGTTAGACTAACTTTTGGTTCTACTGTGGTGTATTTTTACATTAATACATCTGTCATAATGATGGTTCGTACGGTTTAATCTCAGTTTAGTTGGTTTGATGTTGCAGGCAGCATCTACGTTCATCGCACTGCTGATGTATATACCAACCAGATAACTACATGGTGGAGAGACATTTCAGATACTTTTGCCTCAGATGAATTTTACTAGTTCGACTATACACCGTTGCTATGGACATTTGTCTTTTAAAAGGCCAATGGCTGTGGCTTCTGTATGTTTTGTTGATACATATTGTAATTAATGACATTGAAGCGATCACTCCTGATGGTATGATACTGTTTTAGGATATTAGTCTGATTTTGATTTAATTATTTTCGGTTATTCCTCTATAACAAATGTGTAGAAAGAAGTCAAAGCTTCACGAATTCTAGTTACATTATTCTTACTTGTGTTTGTTCTCGCTTGGGACTTCGTTTAAAATAACATCTAATTAATTTCATGAGGTAGATTCCTTTTCTTTTGCTTAATTAAATTGATTGTTATATTCTCTCACATTTATAGGTGAGGCACTTATCAACTTCAGGACAACAATTGGTAGCTCTGATGGTATCCTGTTACAATGGAGGCCTGAGGATCCTGACCCATGTAAATGGAAAGGAGTGAAATGTGATCCAAAAACCAAGAGAGTGACACATCTGTGAGTTTTTAAACTTGTCATTTTTTGTCTTTCACATGCTATAAGACTCTTGTTTTGAGATGAAAGCATTTCATGCATCATGTTGTTTTGATTGACTGGTGTAGTTTGTCAAATGTATTATGCTGTGGGTAGATGCCGCTAATTTTTTTGTTGTTGTGGGTAGATGAATTATATTATGTTAGTCTTGTATTTATAAGGTTGCCAAAGCATAGCTTTATGAAGCTTCATGGGAATGTTTCAACCATGTATGGAACATAAACATTTATGTTCTGATTTTGACTTAAAATTCTGTAAACAAATGTTATCTAATTTTTATAGCTAGTACTGATTGTAAATTTCACATAATACAATTTTCCTGCTCATATTCTCACCACTCCAGTCTCTGATGGTTAAATAAAATTTTGAGTGACAGACTTCAAAATTCTTGCACCCTACTGAGTCCACCATTTTTTAAACTCTGTTTTTGCGTTCCACTCTTTTCTTTCATGGGTCTTGTGTTGGAGTAGTATTTTCATTAATGCAGGATAGGATATAACTTTTTTCTATATGTTAACATCCTTGAAAGTTGAAACATTGCATCTGCGCAATACTTTGGTTACCAGCCTCTGAATTTTAGAAAAAAGCACTTTACATTAAGATATAACAGGAGACTTGTTGGCAATTATATATGGAGTTCTTTATCTAACTTTGCTTTCATTGGTGATATTGTAGGATTCTATCACACCATAAGTTAATTGGGTCTTTATCACCTGACCTGGGGAAGTTAGAGCGTCTGAAAGTTCTGTACGTGTTTTAAAAATTTGGATTGCATATATATTTTCTTTTAATTATTTGATACTATCACATAATTTCTTATGTAATGACAATGCTAATGTATCTGTTGCAGTGCTCTTCATAACAACAACCTCTATGACAAAATTCCACCAGAATTGGGAAATTGCACTGAATTGCAGTCAATGTACGTATTCATTTTGGTCCACTCGCTGTTCCATTTTTTGTTTGTTTTCCTATTTACTTTGGAAAATTATCTGCATTTATTTGGTTTATGATGATACTAGGATAATTCAATTTAACAATCTAATATCACGTTTATAAAAAAAAATCTAATATCACATTTATTAGCTTTAATATTTTGCATGTACATGTTCAAATTGCTTATTACGTTTATGTTCGATCTATTGCACATACTCCACAGCCTTTGGACAATGTGTTCTTATATTCTTCATATTGACTTGGAGCATTTTGTTGCAAAGTTAATGTCTTGTATGACCTTGCTGTGACCAAGAAAGTTTCGCCGTTATAACTGCTAGATCTTTTTGTTATGTTGTGGTTTAATTTGGGCTAATCCAATTTTTCTATGTTAGTATTTGGCAATAACTGTCAATTTGGGTTGTCCAGCTTTTTACAGGGTAATTACCTTAGTGGAATGATTCCAAGTGAAATAGGAAATCTCTCGCAGCTTCAAAATTTGTGAGTTTTTCTACTTCAGTTTACACTTATTATTTATATTTTATTATTGATGTGCGGATCAAACACTAAATATTGTATGGTTCATCCTGTTTTCATTTCAAGAATAAACGGCTTAAGAAAAACGGAGTAAAGATAAAGGAATATATGAAAAAAAAAAATCAAATTTTCTGGTGTTGCAGAGATTATATTCATCAACATGTCTTCCTATTTTACAGGGATATATCAAGCAATTCCCTTGGTGGGAATATTCCAGCGTCAATTGGAAAGTTATATAATCTAAAAAACTTGTATGTAGACTTCTTTTCTGCCATGGCTGTTCTTTCTTTACGCCCATTTTTTTTTAATTTCTATTTTTTAAATGTATATTTTAACATTTTCTTCATGTTGGATACTTTACAGCAATGTATCAACCAATTTTCTGGTCGGACCAATACCTTCTGATGGCGTCCTTGCCCACTTTACTGGAAGCTCGTAAGTGTGACTTTTATTAAGTCCTAGGTTTCTTTGGTTGGGCTATTGATACTCTACTATTATTTTTTATTTTGTGAGGGATGATACTCTACTATTTATTCACACTTCAAATAAACAACTTATAACCGTAATTCCCTAAACTACGCTTGCCTATTTTTTTTAAAAATAACTTTGAGTTTTAATTTTTAAATAAACATGTTAATGACTTGATAAAAAATTAAATAAAAATAAACATGTTATTCTATTCACACGTCACAATATTATTTAGCCACACTTTTATTTGTGCGTACAATTTTCATTATTAATATTTATATAATTTAAATTTTCTATCATTGCCTCCATCACATTTTATTTGATGTTTTGACAATATTTGTCTTATTTTGATTGTCATTTCACAATATCAATAAAGTATTAAATATTCTTTTCCTACTATACCTTTAACTCAGTGGTAGTTCCTGTTGTGGAGTAAGTGGTAAAGAACCTGATTAATGAGAGATAAAATGTGTATTACTAATATAATCAAAAGATGGTCAATGAAAGTTGATATATTTGGTCCAAAATTTTGCTTTTATTCGAGGAGTTCAGATCTGCTCCGTTTAGTCTTGTTCATTGGATAGATTCACGACATGTGGCAAAAAAAAATACAATGGCTGCGATTAAAAATTGAAAAATCAGTATTTGCTTAATAAAAAAAAGGGAGACATGTTCTTCTCTGCCACACCCGTCAAACCCTTCTGCTCCGCACTTGTTCACCCTCACCACCATGCCTCGCCGCGGCGTGGTCCTCCACGGCGTTTTCCTAACCATTCTTCTCTGCCACACCCGTCAAACCCTTCTGCTCCGCACTTGTTCACCCTCACCACCACGCCTTGCCGCGGCGTGGTCCTCCACGGCGTTTTCCTAACCATAAAAAGACCCAGATTGCACAGCAACCCAAATCGCCATTCTGTCTTCTTCTTGCGCTGCAACCCAAATCGCTGGAACAGAGAGGGGCGGCTCTGGGATGGAGAGGGGCATCCCTGGGACGGTGAGGTGTGACAGCGGCACTGAGAAGAAGAGGGAGCGTACTGTATCGGAGGAGAAGAGGAAGGGTTTTGAAACATGCATCAAAGATAGCGAGTTTCTTCTTTCTCTTTCCTCTTTCTTATCCTCAAAAGAAACTCTTCAATTCCAAACTCTTTTTTATATTTAATTTGAGTATGGATTAAGAACAGAGGTGGAGAATGGAATTCGTTGAATTGTTTCAACTCTGATTTATTGGTGGTTGGTGAAATTCGAAGATCTGTGTTGAGAGATTGAAATTAGTGGGTACCGTTTCAGATTTGAGTTGCTGAAATGAGAAAATACTGATTTTTCTCATTTTTAATCTTAACCATTGATATTTTATTTGCCACATTTCGTGCATCTATGCAATGATCAGGACTAAATGGAGCAGATCTGAACTTGTATTTGAGACCGGAGGGAGTACTATTTTTTATGAAATCTATTATATATATTTTTGAACTGCAAGAAATCTATAATATTAATTGTATTTCTTTATTCTTGTGCCGAAATCTTAAATGTCAAACAAAATGGGATAAAAGGAGTATATTCTTTTTTTCTAGATAGCCTTCCAGTCACAAGTTAAATTTTAAAAATCACGCATTTTATTTTCTCTTGGGGCGTTGCTAGAATAATTTGATGACCTTGTGTTTTGAAACTTCAATAATTTAATTATACGGAGACATTTTATACCTTGAGCTGTGGACTTGCCTTGTATTTTGATTTCATTTTAAGAGGAATAAAGAGGTTTGGTGCTTAAATTAAGATTAGAGTAAAAGCTTAGCTTGGAGTCTTGATAGATAAATGGTAATATAAGTAATCATGACTAAATTGAATAGATTAGTAGAAATTATTCGAGTAATTTAGGAAATCACAATTATGAGTTGTTAGAGGGTGTTTGCATTTCTCACGTTTTTGATCAGAGATAGTTTCAAGCAACAGATGGAGTGCATGCTAAAGGCATGTCATTAATTATTAATTATTTTGGATCTGCTTATCAGATTACTGTATGGATATACTTGAAGAAAATTAAGATTTTAAGATCAAGGAAAAATGTGATTGAGAATGGATCATAAACTGTAGATATTCTAATCTCATGAATTCTGGTGCACTTCTATTTATCTTCTTTTGATGGTTGTAGTATGATATATGTATTAAAACCATGCCTCTTCTCCTTTATCTAACGACTTTCTTTTTCTCCTCATTCGAAAAAGAAACAACAAATTAACGCCTATTTCTCCTATACCTACTTTGTTGCCTCTAAACATTTTAGTGGTGATATGCTATTTTAACTTGCTCACAACTCATGTTTATTAAACTTATACATTTATGCTTTGTTTGAATGTAATGAGATAAATAAAGTCATGCATGTTTTCTGTAAGCATTCTGCATTTTCTTTTCTTGTCCTCTCCCAACAAAAACTCAAGGTTTGACTTGATTCTATAAAACAACGTATATAATAAGGTATCAAGATATTCATATTTTCTGCAATATGGATTAACAAGATGATCATAAAAGTAAAAAAGTTGTCTAACAGTTCCTTGATATTTGGTGCACTTCTATGTTGAAATCCGTCTTAGTTTTGATATTCTAAAGATTAGCTGTTACTTGTTACCCATGGATTCAGATTTCTGTAGGCATAAATCAATACTGAATCTACCTATATATTAACTCCTATGTTGTTGCGACCGAGATTTTTATAGATATATCAAGTCATAACACGAATATCATCAATAGTTGTGTTATGCTTTTTTTTTTTTATTTTTTTTTTAATACTTCTACCTTGCGGATCGATGATATTAAACTGTCCTGATGAAGTAGTTTATCTCTGAGGATTTAAATCTATTTTTCTATACTGAGACAAATATGTCTTGTTGCAGGTTTGTTGGAAACCGTGGTTTGTGTGGTGTGCAAATCGATTCAACATGTAAAGATGATGGTTCGCCTAGGAATAGTTCTTCTTCAGGTAGAGCTGCATGCTTTTCCTTAATCTTCATTTAGTCTCATACTAAGCTTGCTCTCTTTTTTTGTTTCTGTTTCTTTGATTAATGATGTATTATCTTTTCATATAAAATACTTCTACTGAAACATTTGAGCTTTCAGCTCTATACATATCCGGCTTACTTTTTTTGAGAAAAGGTGGCAATTTGACTCCTCAATCACTTTTAGATGAAGCTAAAATGATAAGGCCATATGAAGGTCTATATTTCATTTTAGATGAAACTTTTTTTTTCCGAGGGTGTAATGGTGGTACCATGAGGCATTTTAGTAATACCTCTATCCTGGACTGATGTTCTTTTCTAACAAAATGAAGCTAAAACTTTTCTTTTCGAGGGTGTAATGGTAGTATCATGAGGCCTTTATATCGACCTATGTTGTCTTCCTGGACCTATTTATTTCCTATATTTATGAATGGCTAATTTGATGAAAAGAAGAAATTTTACAAGTGTTTTAGAAGAGCTAAGGAAGATAAATTATCCTCCTAAATCAATCAACAGAAATAGAAAAGTTTAAAATTCAAGTATACGTTAATTCTGTTAAATCAATAAAATGGCGTAGTATTTGTCTGATTTTTGGTATGCTGGCACATCCCCGTTTGGAATTCGATTACTTCTAGTTTTCCCAATTATATTTTTGACAGCGTAGTATGTAGTATAGTCACTCAGATCAAGTTGTCATTAATTCCATTTTGACTTCTATTGTTTTACTCCTTATAGACCAAAATCCAAACGGAAAAAAGAATTCTGGCCGACTTCTCATCAGTGCATCAGCAACTGTGGGCGCACTACTTTTGGTGGCACTTATGTGTTTCTGGGGCTGTTTTCTTTATAAAAAGTTTGGTAAAAATGATAGAATAAGTCTTGCAGTGGATGTTGGTCCAGGTACACTCCTTATATTTCTGCGACTTGCTCATAGACCTGTTTCAGCTAGCTTTTTTCTACTTTATGCATTGAAAAACCTTGTTAGAATATAATAAAATATATCTTTTATATTTAAACACCCTTGAAATTTAATATCTCTAAATAATGTCTTGTAGGTGCCTCGATAGTGATGTTTCATGGAGACCTACCGTATTCTTCGAAAGACATTATTAAGAAACTAGAGACTTTGAATGAGGAACACATAATAGGAGTAGGGGGATTTGGAACTGTTTACAAGCTTGCAATGGATGATGGGAATGTATTTGCGTTGAAAAGGATCGTAAAGTTGAATGAGGGATTTGATCGTTTTTTTGAGAGGGAGCTTGCAATTCTAGGAAGCATCAAACACCGCTATTTAGTTAACTTACGTGGATATTGTAATTCACCTACATCAAAGTTGTTAATATATGACTATCTACCTGGGGGTAGTCTTGATGAAGTTCTTCATGGTATGATCTTTATTCGAATACTTACTATATATATTTCCATCATATTAATCTGTGAAGCAGCTGAATCTGTATTATTGGGGTAAGCTTGAGATTTTAGGGAGGGCATGTGGTGATTACAAAGTCAAATGCTAACATGTGGTAATCATTATTTACTTGTAACTAATTAAACTTCTGATTAAGAATCCTTAGTTTTTGAGGCGATGATATGCCTGATTTTTTCTTGTATATCAAAGCCTCAGTGTTCGAGGAATTGTTAGTTTTTGGGTCGTTTTTTTTTTTTGGTGTGGAGGTGTCCTGTATATATGCGGCACTTTTGTTGTAATTTTTTTTTCCCCATCCGCGCGCTTTGTGCGCCTTGCATATTCTCGACGTGAATAATATTTGCCTTTTCAAAAAAAAAAAAAAAGAATCCTTGGTAACTCTTAAAATAGATCACGACAAATATATCTATGGTTATGTTGTTTGCATTAACTGCATTTCTTGATGAACATTTGCGGTAGATCTGAACATATGAATCTTTGATGTTTTTTGGATTTGTAATACCAATTCAACCTGGAATTGTTTGTTAACATTTGATGTTTTAAGATTAGGATATAACGTTTCTATCTGTTTGGGTTCTTACTTCTCATGCTATTATGCTTCTGTTATTTGCCTGTTAAATATGGCATTTTTATTTGTTACGCACTATTTGATGCAAATTCAATTAACATTGAAGCTAGTACAGTATCTCTGCTTAAATCTTTTTTGGGGAATAATGATGTTTGTGATGCACTGTACAGAAAGATCTGAGCAACTAGACTGGGATTCACGGTTGAATATAATCATGGGAGCTGCAAAAGGGCTTGCTTACTTGCACCACGATTGTTCCCCTAGGATCATACACCGAGACATTAAATCAAGCAACATTTTGCTTGATGGAAAATTGGATGCTAGAGTTTCTGATTTTGGACTTGCTAAACTTCTGGAGGATGAAGAATCTCACATCACCACTATTGTTGCCGGAACATTTGGTTATCTAGCTCCAGGTAAGCAATAATGATAATCAGCCTATAGATAGTTGTCTGGAGCATGAATAAGTATTTACTATTTAGCACTTGAAATATTAACGAGGGTCTCTTATTGTCGAGGGTATGTATAACTAGTTACTAGTGGTCTAATACTGCATGGATAGTTATCTGATTGTCTCTTGTTTTGACGTGTTTAAACAAAATATCTCTACGGAGTAAGTGCTTTTGAAATTATACAAGATTGACTTTTGAAAGAGAGTAAATGCAAGTGTTGTCTTTTTTCTTCTGGCCTTTATATAGAAAGAGAAACATAGGACTGCTGTTGCCAAATCAATCAAAAGAACATGAAGAAATTGACCCAGTATGATAAAAACCTTTAATATTATTTCTTAAAGTAAAGTAGCTGCTAATAATCATCAATATGTGTTAAGCCGCTTCACAATTTTGTGACACTGATAGGACTGATTATGTTTGAGGTGCACAAAAATGTGATTTTTGTTAAAACTATTAATTCCGCATTTTAACTCCATATTATTTGAGCAAGCCTCCATACTCCTTTGCAGAGTATATGCAAAGTGGAAGAGCAACTGAGAAGACCGATGTTTATAGTTTTGGGGTGTTGACACTTGAAGTGCTTAGTGGAAAGCGGCCAACAGATGCATCCTTCATTGAAAAGGGTCTAAATGTTGTTGGTTGGGTATGTGATGCACCGTACTATTAGTTTTTTGTTGTTTAATAATATTAGTTTTAGTGCATGTTATTAAATCCTTTCTCTATTTATTTTAAAAGCTAAATTTTTGTTTAGTTTGACTTTTAGATTTAGTTTTTAAACATAAATACTCACTGAAGTAGCTTTTGTTGATTTTTGATACATGTGCATGTATATTTAGTTTTCATCTAAATTTCAATATATAGTTTTATTTGTGATAGTGCATATATGCATCTAGTTAAAATCTTAATTTAACTGTTATGAAACATTTTATTCTTTTAAGTGCATCTCAAATTTAACATCTTCACTGAAATAAAATATCATAATTTCGTTTGGAGAAGATACATCCGTAAGAATACGGCAGTCTGTTATAAAATGGGCTTCTTTATGGTTACCACTACAATTAGCATGGACTGAGTGTTATTGAGAGTGTTGATTATATTATTTAAGCAGGTGAACAGAAACTTGGAGGTAATCTTTAAAGTGCATCTCATAGTTTAGTTTAGATGAGCTGAATCCTCATGAATTGTTATAAAATGGGCTTCCTTATCTTTACCACTACAATTAGCATGAACTGGTGTTAAGAAGAGTATTGGTTATATTATTTAAGTAGGTGAAATAACCTAAACATGTTATCATCTTCTAGTACATGTTCCTTTTTATGCAATTACAAAGCGGATGTAATCTTAGCTACTTTAAAAGGGAATGGACCCCATTCTAATGCCATAATTTGTCATCATGCAGTTGAATTTCCTTATTACTGAAAATAGGCCAAGGGAAATTGTCGATCCACTATGCGACGGGGTGCAGGTGGAGAGCCTTGATGCCTTGCTCACTATGGCTATTCAGTGTGTTTCCTCAAATCCAGAGGATCGACCCACTATGCACCGAGTGGTCCAGTTGCTTGAATCGGAGGTAGTAACTCCATGCCCAAGTGACTTCTATGATTCAAACTCTGACTAGAAAGCTTGCAAAGACAATTTAATGGTATGTTGTGTTTGCATCGTTGTCGCCGCAAATTACTTGAGTCAGAAGTGATGAAACAGGTTAACAATCTGCGTACAACTTTTCATCTGAGTTGCATTCATTCAAAAAGTTTATGATGGAAGATGTCCTTCATTAGACCACTTCACAACAGAAGGTGTTGTTATTCCACGGATATCATCATTCAACATTTCAGGCATTTCTCTGTCTTCCTGATTGTGTTGCATGTTATATTTGGTCGTGGTTCCCCCTTCCACTTGTGCTTCCACTCCTTTTGTTTGCATTTTGTAATCTTAGTCACATTGTTCACTCCAATTTAAGTGTATATGATATGTATAATTTCAGAAAGTCCACATTTGCAAGTGATTCTTATTTATTTTTGTAATATATGTTTCCATAAAAGAATCCATCTAAATTCTATCAAAAAAAAAAAAAAAACGAAAGAAAGAAAAAGAATCCATCTAATGATGGTGGTTCTCTGTTCTCAGTCCCTCTCTACTGAGATTCCTTCTTTTAGTGCAATATTGACCTGTTTGGGCGTAGGAAAGTTCACCAATGGAGCGACTTTGTCACTCATATTATACTTCTTTAAGTGTTAAATATAAGCAACAAAAAAGTTGTTTTGTTATCTTATATATAAGTGATTGTTAAATAGTACTACTATCATATTTAATGCTATTACTTCTAAATTTGTTTTCAATTATTTATGTTTGAATCCTGTGTGTCAATTTTTGTCGATTTGTTTATTGTGGGATTGGTCCTTCGGATTAGTCGGTTCTTGAATCAAATACTAAATTTTCAAACAAAAATTTAGATTTTACTTTTCTATAACCATTTTATTAGAGTTTTTCTATTCACACCCCATATTTTTCTGGTTACACCCAAATTTTCTTAAAAGTTTTTAATAATACCAAAATTGCTTTTTATATAAATTTTCTTAAAACCTTAATCTTATTCATTGTCATTGAGCTTCACCCTCTTTCACCTCACAAACGATCAAATAATTTGATGTTTAATCAATCTCTATGGAAGATTAAAGAATGAATCAAAACTTATCATAGAAAAAATTAAATCTTTGAAAAATTATCATGAACAAGTTTTCATGAGGGACAATTTAGAAAATACAATTATGGCTAAGCTATGTTTCAAGTCCCTTAAATTTTTCATTTTGTTCACTTAAATTACAATTATTGAGTTCGAAAACAAAATTAAACACGTTTTTGGACTTTAGATTCAATTCATATTGACACATTGAGTCAAAAACGAAATTAAACACGTTTTTTTTTGCAGCACATGTGATGTATCAAACTAATTAGTTTTTATTTCAGCAACAAAAAATGTACTTATAGTTTGATTAGTTTGTGCAGATGAGAAATATATATAGTATTTTTAGAAAAGTCAAGTAAAGGCTTCTTCTCGTGATGTGTAATGTTGGCATCTCTCCTCCATAAAATATGTTATCTTGGAGAGTAGGAGGAGTTAGGTAGTCATTACAATATTCTTCCCTCGTTGTTCACGAGTTCATTACGATCTAGCTATGAAATTTCTGTTACTTGACTTCTTAGAATATTGACATTTCCCTCATTCCTCACTCACTCCCTCAGTACTCTTTATCTATAAAATATCATAATTTCCCTCATTCATTTTCAAGCTAAGTTTCAATCATCAAATCATTCCCTAAACTGAACTCCTTTCTTTTTCCTTCTATCCATTTTCCATTTTTGTATTTCAAATCATTCACTTAATAACCAAGAAAGAGAGAGAGAGAAATGGACGTTCAGCAGAAAATAAGCAAAAATGAGAAGAAGAACCAAAGGCAGCAGCAGGATTCACAGTCACAACAACCTTCTTCACTGTATTTAACAAACGCTGTTTTCTTTGGTCTCTTCTTCTCCTCCGCGTACTTTCTTCTTAACAGGTGGCGTGAAAAGATCCGAACCTCTACACCTCTCCACGTCCTCACAGTCTCTGAGATTGTTGCTGTAGTTTCCCTCATCGCTTCCTTTGTCTACCTTATTGCTTTCTTCGGCATTGCCTTCATCTTTCATTACAATGATGAAGAAGATGAAGTCGTCGACATTTCTGCAAAAACCACCGGAGGAGTCGTGCCGAAGAAGCTACCTATGTTACCACCACCGAAAATATCTGACCAAAAAGTTATGTCCATGGAAGACGAAGAGGTTGTCGGTGCAGTGGTATCAGGATCAATTCCATCTTACTCCCTTGAGTCGAAGCTTGGAGATTGCCGTCGTGCAGCAAAGATTAGGAACCAAGCAGTGGAGAGGGTTACCGGAAGGTCACTTGAAGGTCTACCGATGGAAGGTTTTGACTACGATTCTATATTAGGACAGTGTTGCGAGATGCCGATAGGGTTTGTGCAGATCCCCGTGGGTGTTGCCGGTCCTTTGTTGCTTGACGGCAAAGAGTACACGGTGCCAATGGCAACCACCGAAGGTTGTTTGGTTGCAAGTACCAACAGAGGCTGTAAAGCTATTTATGTTTCTGGTGGTGCTTCTGCCGTTGTCCTCCACGATGGAATGACAAGAGCCCCTGTCGTAAGATTCAACTCGTCCAAAAGAGCTTCTCAGTTGAAATTCTTTTTAGAAGATCCTCAAAATTTTGATGTCCTATCTCGCACTTTCAACAAGTACGTAATTTTTAACTTTGAACTTTCTCCTATATATTCAACTTTTATTTTTGTTGAAATTACTCATTTGGATGATTGATTATGTATTTAGGTCAAGTAGATTTGCAAGACTACAGAGTATTAAAGCTACTATGGCTGGAAAGAATTTATACATCAGATTCACTTGTTCAACGGGTGATGCAATGGGGATGAACATGGTATCAAAAGGTGTACAAAACGTACTTGATTTTCTTCAAACCGATTTTCCCGATATGGATGTTATTGGTATATCTGGAAATTTTTGTTCAGACAAGAAAGCTGCGGCAGTGAATTGGATTG
>Ga0315914_1002891_pt1 | contig 26297 bp, 18 predicted proteins | sample MpolenodulesMG_FD_203920 | JGI IMG/M metagenome (GOLD analysis project Ga0315914, IMG submission 203920) | Medicago polymorpha root nodule microbial communities from Los Angeles, California, United States - elongated nodules | ecosystem: Host-associated > Plants > Roots > Nodule | place: USA...
TGAGAACAACTGGCAATTACTTTAAGATGAAGAAATGGCAGCTCGTAAGCGAATTACAATTTCTCTTAGTGAAATCTCACTTACCCTCTCACTATAAATAAAGCTCATGTCTTCCATTTGAAAAATAAAAACGTGCGAATCAATGTAGAGTTGTAGGAAGGAATGAGGTGTTCAAGCAATGACATAATTTCATCTCAATTCTTAGCAATTGTGTAGAGCTATCCTGACAATGAGTAGTTAATTCTCTCTTTTGTTAGGATTATATGTAATTAATCATTTTTTTTATCATGATGGTCTTAATTCTTTTATTATGACATGATCAATCATGAAATAATGTTTTGATTTAAATTGTCATTGGAAAATGCTTTTTAAATCTCAATCTAGGATAATCCTTTGTTGAGCATGCTTAATTCTATAAATAAATTTAGGTTTAACAGTTACACACACTTTCAGATAGTTAATGCTATCATTTTGGATTAATCATCTGATGAATCAACGGTTAAAAATATGATTGATCTCTCGCCATTATTTAGGAATAAATAATATTTGAAGAGCAACGAGTGATATTTATTAGTAACTAGAACGAATGTAACTAATCACGATGCATTAGAAGCTGGTTAATGACCTCTTATATCTCAACAATCTCATATTTTTGTTAACTTCTATAAACTTTTATTGCTGTTTATATTTCATAAACTTATGTAAGAACAAACTCTTGCAATCATCCACTTAGAATCATTTTAGTTGTCGAAAGTCTTTAATTAATATCACTCAAGTCTAGGTGAATACGACAAAAATTATCCTTACTTTTTGATACTGCATACATACCATAGTGTTATGAAACATGACATCCATGGATGAAGGAGAGAAAAACTATGAAACTATTGTATTAATGGTAAAAAGTAGTATTACAAATGAATGAATTAGCCCACTAATGGGGTGGTTACAACTATATATACTACTATAGGACTAACACTACTTGAAGTTAAACTATATCTCTAATAGTCCTCTGCAAGTTGGAAGGTGTTCTCAACACTTCCAACTTGGGATGAACAATACAATAGGATATCAAACAAAGGAAAATACAAAGAGAGATGCCGGAAATACATGGCCAAGAGAATAGCAACACCAAATGCTTATCCAACAAGAGGAAAACACAACTCAAGGTTTAATCGCTTGGAGAAAGAAGCAACAAAACAACGCTAAACCACCATCTGGTAGAAGCAAAACAACCACAACGCCATAAAAGACACAGTGCTTAACCATCAAGAGTTCTCAATAACTCAAGATAGAAGCACAACAAAAAAACGACGCTTAACCATCCTTGGACAGAAGGACAACAACGCTTAACCATTCATGACGGAAGCCTATCAACATGGCTTAACCATCATGAACAGAAGCACAAGACAAGAATCAAAGCCATCATAGGTTAACAAGAAAGACGAAGAAATGAGCTATGGAAAGAAACTATTGCAACACCCTGACATAGAAATTCAATGATCAGCAAACAGAACTAAGTCTCCAACACTTGTAGGCAACAACATGGAATACACCAAGAAAACTAGTCTTGATGCAAGTCTTCAACCCATATACTTCAGGCATCAAACAAATCCCAAACTAATAAGTGTTGTTCTGCCAAGTGCAAATGTGCTGCTTATGAATTGTTCCAAGACCATAGTGCAGTAAGTCAGACAACCCTGAATTACAAGCCAATGTGTGAAAAAAACATAAGAAACAAAATTGATCCTTATGTAAAGATGCTTTAGGCTTCAAAGTTCCACATTCACATCAGCAAAGTGAGTTAATATTGGGAGATGACAGGCATATCATGTTGTTACATCAGCAACTTTAGGATCACAAACTTTATCAACGATCCAGAAACAAAAAAAATGAGACTACAACATGCATTATCTCTTGTCCAAAGAACCAGTTACTAACTGAAACAATTCTGCTACAGATGCATATCCTCATAACTCAGTAGACCAATGACGAACCAAAAATCGATGTTGCAGCAGAGACATGACCCCAATAATTCTCAAAATAGTGCTGCCATAGTTGAAGTAGAAGTAACAGGGCATATTTCACAAATACTTCAAATGTAAAGTGAGACCAATAGTATACTCCAAATATCCATAAAGCAACACAAGGAAGAATGTACACTATTACCGATTCGAGACCAATTGCTACAAGTCTTCTAACCATAACCCTTGTTAAAAGGGAAATTCCAAGAATAAAAGCAAGATAAAAAAAACACCAGATGCTGAGCAATGCAAATGATCATTATAGGGTAGAAAATGAAACCAAACAAATCAACATATATGACTCATGTTCTGTAAGAGATCATATTATTCCATCACTGATTTCGTCATGCTAAATCCTCCAATGCAGTATAGCATCGATATAACACAAAGACAACATATATCATATAAAATAGATGACAGGGACAGAAGAATGAGGCATACCAGAACCAACTCAAACCAATATCCAAAGGCCAGTTGCAATGAATCAGTCGATTACCAAAACCAATGATCCTTAATTGAAGCTTCTTATCTTCAATCAAGTCAGAAACCATGCGATATGGATCCAATAATCAACAATATCACACAATCTGAACAGGTTCATCTTCATTCAGTGACTAATTGTGTTGTCAAACCAGAACAGAACCAAAATAAGACTCAGAGGAAGAGAAGAATGTAGCCAGAACATTCAAGCACAAAAATAATCAAACACAATGGATTGGGAACAATGAAACCCTAGAATTTAGAATATGGGAAGATGAAAATAGAATCAAATTGAACATGAAACGCAATCATAATCGTATATGAAAGCAAGACGAATCAGATTGCAAACTAAACAAAGATGCAGCGGAAAATTCCTTCAAGGTGGATATGAAATTTGCTCTGATATCATGTTATGAAACATGGCATCCATGGATGAAGGAGAGAAAATCTATGAAACTATTGTATTGATGGTAAAGAGTAACATTACAAAAGAATGAATTAACCCACTAATGAGATGATTACAACTATATATACTACTAAAGGACTAGTACTACTTGAAGATAAACTATATCTCTAATACATGGAACTCTATAATATACGTGGATCTGTTCATGTCTACTTGTAGCTGAAAATTATTGGGAATTAATTTTAATTTCTAAACAATAATAAATATCAATGCAAGTGATGCAAATGTAAGAGATATATTTCAAGAAGTTAATTGGTTCCTGTCCCAAAAAAAAAAAAGTTAATTGGAGATGGAGTGAAACTACTTGAAAATATGTGATAACTAATGCTATTTTTCATGAATCAAAGTTATTTTTCTTTCCTAAAAATAGGAGGACTAGTGAAGATCGAGTTAAAGTATCCTTACATTTGAATGCTCATTTAGAGGTATCCTAAAGAGAGGAGGATGTGATGTTGGTGATCATTTATTGTGTAAGATGTAACTATTAAGTGAGTGCTCTCTTCGTGGTGTGCTTGTGTGTGTTCATCAAAGAAGTTTGAATACAATTATAAATATTAACGTGTGCGGTTTTTCAAACAAGAATTAGTTGCTCGTAATGATATTAGATGCCAACTTTCACTACTCTACAACTAACAACATCCGACCAAGTTTTAGTCACCATTTTACAACTTTTTTTCCTTTATTGAAATCATTATTTCTAGGAAAATTGATCAAAATGGAAGACTAATAATCGGATATTATTTTTGACAAAAAGACTAATAATTAGATGAGCGTGGGTTTAGCACAGAAGGAAAGAAAAAGACATCTATCACTGAGAGAACTATTTGTGAACTATTATGCAATAACTAATTATGTGGGGACCTTTTTCATCCTCTTTTTTTTCTTTCAGTTTAAAGAGCATATAGTTTAATTATGTGTAAGAATTTCCAATGATTATTGTTATTTCGTTTAACTATTAAAAAAAAATAATATGGCACTCTTAAACACTAAATATGGGCCCACCGTTAAGCTTTTGATTAAAGGAAGATTTAAACAACAACAATCTAATACTAGATTGTTTCCCATAATCTTTGTTTTATTTAAATCGTACCATCTAAAGATTACTATATGCATCATTTTAAAGATATTATACTTCATTTTTTATTTATAACTAAAGATTAATGGTTTAAATGTAGTTTTGATCTTTCAAGTTTCACAAACACTCATTTTTACCTCTCAAGTTTCACTTGCTCCATTTTAATCCCTTAATTTTACCACTTTTGCATTTTGTAGTCCTTCATTGATATTTTGACTTAAAATTGTTTACACATGTTTGCTTTTAATTGGACACGTTGAACAGTTTAAATTGAATTAAAAAAAACACTAAATATATATGATGTGACATCACACAAATTACACATAAGTTTATCTTGTTAAAATAAAAATTCACTCATAATTTCTCTTAAATTAGTACTATGAAATAATGCAGCACGAACCCCACTTTGTGACCTTGTATTATGGTAACTACCGAACCATATTAGTTTATAGCGACCCGTGAGCAACTATGGCAGCTAGCAACAAATAAAATAAAAGTCTAACAAAAATTAGATTATATTTAAACAACCATACCATTTTGTAACAACTTTATTTCTTATATCCATCTTCATTTTCTCTCTCTCTATTACTTTAGTTTTTTTTTGAAAAGACTACATTTCTTTGTATATTTTAGTTGTCCAACAAATTATTGCATAAAATAGTTATTCAAATAACATTCCGACTAGATTATGGAAATTGAATTGTAAAAAAAAAGTAACATAACAGGATTGGTCGGTTCAACAAGATTCTTCCAAGCATTCTTTCACATGACTATACTTATTAGTTAGCCTATCGTTACCTTCATTCCTCCATTTTATCTTAAATGATTTAGCTTGCTTAACCGAACCTTTATTCCCTCGATTACCAAATCAAGTACCTAATTTAATTTCCATTTAGACTCTTGCTTCTCCTTCTTCCTACCTGCCACATGCATCTCTTGTCAAACCACACCTAATAGCCACCACCTTCATCACCAAGTCATGCTGATATAAACATTAAGTATTAGTTGTTCAAATACAAATTTACCACTCATGGTTTATAGGTATTTTTATTTTTTATAAAGACATAGAAACAATGTATTGTCTAATTATTCATTCTAGTCCAAAATATAATTTTAATTAACAATTCAAATTTTATTATATACTTTATATATTCTGAAAAGTGTATCAGATGCAAAAATGTGACTGAGTGCATTACATGCATCAGTCAAAAAAAATCATCAACATTCTACTTTTATTTTTTGACAATAGAAGATTCAGTTTTATTAGGTATCAATTAAAATTATGTTTAATGTTTTGCTTTCACATGCAATGTCTTAAATTTCATTAAATGTGCAATAAGACACTTTCTATAAATTTAGGCAAAATCAAATTTCATTCTCCTAAAGCAATTGAAATTCGCTTTTGCAGAAAACGTTTTGATGAAGTTTGCTTACATGGAGATATAAAGAAGCTATTGTGTCATATAAATCAACAAATTAAGTCAAAGGAATCTGAAAGTAATATTTGTCGTCAAGCAAAGTTTTCATAGAAAGAGAAGAGATTGAGGTTGAACAGGGAACAATGGACTTCCACAATCTTTTCCTGTTTTTGATGTTACAATTCATCTTGGTTCTTGGTTTGTTCTCTCTTTCTCTTTTTTTATACATATTTTACTTTTTGTTACCAAGTTCTCTCTGATACGAGGTTTTCAATGACTTTAACACAGTTCTTGTGTTTCATTTTATCCGCATTAAAAGAATATCTGCACTAGGATTTAATCTATACTATGAAAATAAATTAATATTAGCTGAATGGAGTATTTCATGTGACTAATTTATAGTGTGTAATCCTCAGGGGTGCGATTGGATATTCAAGAAAACTATGTAATCCACTTCTACCATGGCTTCTTCTTAAGTTATATGTTTATTTATTTTTATTTAAATGTGATCTTTTATGATAACATTTATGAGGCAATTAACTCAATTTCTTTTGCGGTGACTCATAAAATATGTTGTATATTTTTTTTGTTGTTCTGCTCAGGTGGTAATGGATAATGACATAGTCCAAGTCAATATATCAAACCCAGAAGGATGTGTCACTGGAATTCAATATAATGGACTTGATAATTTGCTCGAAATTATTAACCATGAATCTGATAGAGGGTAGACCAACTTAATTTCAAATATCACTGGTTTTTATTACTATTTTGTTGTTGTTTTGGCTTATCAATGAATTACCAATGAAATTGTAGGTATTGGGATATTGTTTGGGATCAGGGTGGGGTAAAAAGAACAAAAAAAGGTGCAAAGGGAAAGGGTAAATTGGACAGGTATGTATGTATGTATGTATGATTCACGGACCTTGTCTTATTATATATCAAACCAATTAGTATTAATCCAAAATGAATGACGAATTATTATTATGTTTGAATTTGAAAGGCTGGAAACCACAAATATGAGGGTGATAATGGAAAGTGAAGAACAAGTAGAGCTATCTTTCACTAGAACATGGAATTTATCTCTTGAAGGAAAGCTTGCGCCACTCAATATTGATAAAAGGTTTATAATGCTTCGCGGTTCCTCTGGATTCTACACGTATGCCATTTACGATCATTTGAAGGAATGGCCTGCCTTTGATCTTGACAATACTAGGGTTGCTTTCAAGCTTAGGAAAGACAAGTAAGAATTTTTGGTTTTTTATTTATTTATTTCTTAGACTTCGAATTGTTTTAATATTTATTTTTGGTATTTTATTAATTGAGAAGGTTCAATTACATGGCTATAGCTGACGATAGACAAAGATTTATGCCTCTGCCCGATGATCGTTTACCGGGAAGAGGCCAAGTTTTGGCTTACCCAGAGGCTGTCCGCCTTGTCAATCCGATGGAGCCAGAGTTCAAAGGAGAGGTATGTCATAGTTTGAATTTGGAGTTCTTTACACTTGAGTTTGTTGATTTTATTGCATTGATGAATTTGTTTGTCCTTTTTTTAGTTACATGATGTATAAGTTTGTCAAGTGAGGGAAAATAATTTCATTTAATAAATTTAAAAACACCTTTAATAAATAAAATTAAATGAGGTAACATTATCCTAATTTTTTATTTGAAAAAAAATTAGTTTATTAATTTTATTGATGTATAAGTTTCTTAATATTATTTTTTCACAGTTTATCAATTAGTATAAAAAAATATTAGTATGTTGTTACCTCATTTAATAAATTTAAAATTATATCAATTGTCATACTCATCAAATGAAAAGAAAAATACATGAAATAAAATGTATAAAATTTTGTCAAATAAAATACTAAATGTGTAAAATATTTGATGATGACAGCATAGAGAATTATGAGCCGATGGAAATGTAAGTATTGTATTTGAAAGCAGGTGGATGATAAGTATGAGTATGCATGTGAGAGTCGAAGTAACCAAGTTCATGGTTGGATTTCTATTAATTCATCAGAAGATTCCACTGGATGCTGGCTAATTACTCCTAGCTATGAATTCAGATCTGCTGGTCCCTTAAAACAATATCTTGGATCCCACCTTGGGCCCACCATGCTCTCTGTGAGTTCTTCTTTTTAAATTTGGCGGGTTTTATATTCTTCTTATTTATGAGTTCTTGTTAATTTATTTGGGAAACCACCCACGTGAATCAGGTATTTCATAGCACACATTATTCAGGGGCAGATCTTATCATGAAATTTGGAGAAAATGAGCCATGGAAGAAAGTCTTTGGTCCAATATTCATATACCTTAATTCCATCTCTGATGGGTTTAGCCCGATCAAGCTTTGGGAGGACGCCAAACAACAGGTTAGGCTATGCCACACTCAATTTGTCACAATTATTAAGAGTACCCACTTTTAGTTTTATTTAATTCAATTAAATTTAAAAAATACTTATTGCAGATGGTGAATGAAGTTGAAAGCTGGCCCTATACATTTCCTGCTTCTGAGGACTTTCTCTCATCTGCCCAACGAGGTAAAGTTGAAGGTAGATTGCTTGTCCGAGATAGGTAGGTATCATATATCCAAGTTTTATCACATTATGACTCAAATATAGGTACATTACGGTTCACTACTAAACTTGTATAGGTACATCAGGGATGCATTCGTCCCTGTCGGTGGTGCTTATGTGGGATTAGCAGCCCCAGGAGCTGTTGGATCTTGGCAAAGAGAATACAAGGTAACCTATTAAATTAACTATTTCTTTCTTGTACCATTTGAATAAATTCTACTACTAGTATAGGGACACATGATTCTGATACATTTTTATTATTTCGTAACAGGGCTATCAATTTTGGACCATTACCGATGATAAAGGCTATTTCTCAATAATTAATGTACGTCCTGGTGACTATAATTTGTATTCGTGGGTCACTGGATTCATCGGTGATTATCAATATAACAATACCATTGACATAACCTCAGGTAATGATTTATGAAGTTTTTCCAAAGTTCCAAATGATACTAGTACTACTGTTATTATGAACTCAATACTCATTAGGCAAATGTGTGACATAGGTTCTGAAATTTATGTGGGTGAGCTTGTTTATGAGCCACCAAGAGATGGCCCTACATTGTGGGAAATAGGCATCCCTGATCGCTCAGCTGCTGAGTTCTATGTTCCTGATCCAAATCCCTTGTACGTGAACAGACTTTATCTCAACCATTCAGACAGGTATAAGAGTTGTAGAATTGCACAATGTACATTTTTTGTGTGTTTAACTCAGAGATTAATTGAGCTCATGCGTTGATCTTTTTTATCCAATCATATTATTAATCTCGCTAATGCGTTGATTTTTTTGTCCAATAATATTATCACTTGAGCCTTATTTTTTAGAAAACATAAGGAAAAACTTTATGAGCCTATTTATAATTTACAGGTTTAGGCAATATGGCTTGTGGGAGAGATATGCTGAACTGTATCCAAATGAAGACCTAGTTTACACTGTTGGCATTAGTGATTACAAAAAAGATTGGTTTTTTGCTCAGGTCACCAGGTTTGTTTCATCCTAACTCTGCCACACTTTAATATAAAAAAATAATAATAATTGGAGAATGAGAAATTATCATTAATTAAAGTGATATTAGTGATTATTTAACAAATGTCGCAGGATATTTTTGAACTTCGTCTCTTAGATTACAAAGTCAAACTATTATCGACATCTCACACCGATGAACTTTTGTATCATGTATGAATGCACAAGTGTTATGGCACACGGGATCTCCTCTAATAATTGTCTCAATTAGCATCCTTTATTGATTTGCAGGAAGAAAGAAAACAACACTTACCAAGGAACCACATGGCAAATTAATTTCAATCTTGATTCTGTGAATACAAACGGAACCTACAAATTGCGACTAGCTTTGGCATCTGTACATTATGCGGAGCTACAGGCATAATAGTTATTCTGTTGATATAAGAAATAATAGTAGCTACTAACTACATAAGCCTTTTTTTATGTTACTAATTACATATATTTTTCTTTAATTTTGGAATGCTAGATTCGCATAAACAAATTAGATGCAACAAGTCCACCTTTATTTTCAACTGGGGTTATTGGAAAGGAGAATACAATAGCAAGGCATGGAATTCACGGGCTGTACTGGTTATATAGCATTGATGTACAAGGCAGTCTTCTTGTGAAGGGGAAGAATACCATCTTTCTAACGCAAGCTACCAAGGATGGTCCTTTTGTAGGAATTTTATATGATTATATTCGTTTAGAAGGACCTCCTTATATACATTTTAAAGATCAAAACTAAAGATTATTATAGAGAATATTCATTTGGAAAATATCATAATTTCATTCAACTCCAATCAATAGAAAATAAGTTCTATATTGTCTAGCATATTGATATCAAATGATAAATAAAATTAGAAAATCTTACGAGAGTTCCTCATTATTTAATGTGTAGATGGACAACTTTTTTTTTTGTAGTGCGTAGATAGACACCTTAATTCAAATTAAGGATTTACTCTCTTCCTTTTTTTTTCTTTTTTTTATTTTAAATTCTCATGCTTTGTCCACCTTGTATTTTTATTTTTAAGCACAAAAACCCACCTTTATCAATAATAACTTTGGTTTAGTTCACAAATTATCTGATATAAAATGGAAAATACTTATTGTTACGAGAGAGATTCTTCGCAAGAAACGCAAAAACTTATATGATAACATGTTGCTCTTTCAAATAATAATATCAGCCAGTACCCTATTTATAGTTAGCTAGAATCTAATTGGTCAAATCTCATATTTTCATGCATTCTTTTCTCTTTCTTGTATACATTCTTCATATCGAAATTTTAATAAAACTATCGTGATGTTTAATCAATTTTAAATGTGTCAATTCATTCACCTTTTTGTTTTTCATTCAGGAAAAGGAACCATCTTTTTGTGGTGGACAAACAAAGAAAATTCCTTGATTAAGTTAGAAGAAATTTGTGTAATCTCTTCTAAGTGTTGATGAGTTAGAAATGAACCATCTTATTTTAACATTTATTAGATTGACGGTCTAAAAGTAAATAAATGGATTTCATTATTTTAGTTTGTGTGATGGATTTAATTTATATATACCACTAGTGTAAAACTTTTTTTACACATGCATTCAATTGAATCACATCATAATGATACTTTTTTAGGTTAGTTCATAAAATATCTCTAAAAATATCTACTTGATGTGATTTAATTAGATGTACATATAAAAAGAACGCGAGAAATAATCTCTTGAGCAACTTATGTTTTTGTCTAATTGAATTCCGTCATCTATATCATATATTTTTTTTGAGATAATCCCTCTTGCCTTGAGATGGATTGATTTTCCCTTGTAATTCATTTTGATTTTGATTTGGTGCTAAGTCTAATTCAGAGACAAATTGAGTAAAACCTAAAATCTTCAATTTTTGCCTTTGGAAACCATATCCTTTCCTAATCTAAAATTAAGCTCTGTTTTGTTAAAGATTAGTTGTTTGTGTGGTTACTAGGGTGGTTGTTTGGATTCTTTTTGTAATTTTTGGATTGTTATGTGTTATGGTTTGAAATGTTAATTTGATTTTGTTTGTTGAAACTTTGAAGAAATATGGATTTTAGCCACGACTCAACTGTGTCTAAAGTTTCATAAATCTTTTTTCAACTATTCCAATATACAATTTTGTCTATCGTAAAACTTAACTCAAATTTTGTACCAAAAAAAAAAACTAAGCTCAAGTATTTGAAACTTTAATCAGTTTCGAACAATTTTTGCTTCCTGGAAACATTTACGGAGGTAAAGACAAAGAGGTAAAATTGATTATTTTTTTTTAATTTATAGAACTAAATGTATAAATGTATATGTAGGGATACATTATAAATTTTTTGTGTGTCATGAAACAAAAGGTTAGAAAATTGCTCTTTAAGCACTAGTATTTGCTCAGGCACCTCAAACTATGGAAAATGCCCAAAACAACAATCAATTATTGTTAGCCTGCGAACATGACTTATTTGCCGTTCGTTGGATCGGTAGTCAACTACTTTTCGTTGGAATGATGGTCAACTACCATTCACATCTCATCAAATTACATTCACTGGTTAATTTGTTTGAAAGGAACAACAATGTTGAAGATTTTGCTACTAGTATCAATATTTTGGTCAAATTACATTCGTTGGTTAATTAACTACCGTTCACAATTTCTGCAATTAACCTCAATTAAACCTAGTTTGAAGATTTTACTCGAAAACACAAGGTTGTTGTTTTAATTCAACACCAACTCTTTAATTGTGTTTGATTGATTTTTGTTACAAAAGAATTAAATTTTAGATCTGGGTGTTGAAAATAACATGATTCAGCAATAAACGTAGTTAACGTTTCATCGTCGTAGAAGGTATTTTCGTTAGTTTGAGGTGCTGTGAGCAAACACTAGCAAAGAGTAATTTTAAAAAAGTTACAATCCAGCAAAACCTGTTTGACCGTGTGGAAGCTCAATTCAGCAATGCCCATGTGGCATGTGTTTGAGTTTGACCGCAAAAGAAAAAGAAGAAGAATGTTGTTTCCACATCAAATGCTGGGAAACACCGCTGAAATATCAAAATAACATCATCGACATTTAATTATCGATGGGTTCTAACCGAAGGTAGTTAATTACAAATAGAATTTAAGGTTAATTTTGTTAATTATCGGTGTTTCCTAACCACGTGTGAAAAGGGTAAACAGCAATTTTTCAAAGAAAAAACAAACCCCTGTGTTCTGCAAAACCTGAGAAACAAAACAACCGTTACAATCCTTGATATCATCGTCTCTCTCACAAACACAAATTCCTGTAAAATCCTTTTCACTCCATTTCTCTCTGTCTTCGCCGTGGAATCTTCCAAGTAAGTAAAATCGCTTCTTATTCACTAGTAACTATCAATTGAAGCATTTATGGTGGTGAAAACAATGGATATAGTTATACCCACCGAACACTTTCACTCATCTACAAAATGTTGCTTCCGAAAGAAACCTTTCATTCTATCTTCTCATAATAATCTTACAAAACTCAAATGCACTAGTTCTAAAAAGCATTTCGGCACTGTTTTCGCCACCGTTTCAAAATTCAAAACTTCTGGTTTAAACGGTAAATCACAACATTTTGGTAAAAAACCTAACCCTATTGGTAATTCCAATGCCATAGAATTATCCTCAAATGGTTCAAGAAATTTAGAAGAGTTAGAGAACAATAATCATCTCCGCAAATTGGTTAAATTTGGTGAATTAGATCAAGGGTTTGGGTTTCTTAAACGAATGACTTCCCAAGGTGACATTCCGGATGTCATTGCTTGCACTAACCTTATGCGTTAGTTTTGCAAAACCGGTAAAACTAAGAGAGCTACACGAGTCTTGGAAATTATACAAGCTTCCGGTGCTGTTCCTAATGTTATAACCTATAATGTTTTGATTGACAGTTACTGCAAAGCCGGGGAGATAGAGAAAGCTTTGCAGCTTCTGGATCGCATGAGTGTTTCGCCTGATGTGGTTACTTATAATTCTATTTTGTGTAGTTTGTGTGAAAGTTGTAAATTGAATCAGGCTATGGAAGTTCTTGATAGAATGGTAAAAAGGGAGTGTTATCCTGATGTAATTACGTACACGATATTGATAGAGGCGACTTGTAAAGATAGTGGAGTTGGTGAGGCGGTGAAACTGTTAGATGACATGAAGGTTAAAGGATGTAAACCCGATGTGGCTACTTTCAATGTTCTTATCGCTGGTATTTGCAGGGAAGGTAGGTTGGATGAAGCAATTAAGTTTTTGAATAACATGTCATCCTATGGTTGTGAACCGGATGTGTTTACCCATCATATCATTTTGCATAGTTTGTGTGGTACTGGAAGATGGAAGGATGCTGAGAGATTATTGGCTGACATGATTCGTAAGGGTTGTTCTCCTAGTGTTGTTACTTTCAATATCTTGATTAACTTCTTGTGTCGAAAAGGTTTGCTCGGTAGGGCTATTGATATCTTGGAGAAGATGCCAAGCCATGGTTGTATTCCCAATTCCTTGAGTTACAATCCATTGCTTCATGGGTTTTGTCAAGAAAAAAAGTTGGATAGATCAATTGAGTATTTGGATGTAATGGTGTCTAGGGGTTGTTACCCAGATATTGTAACCTATAATATTTTGCTTACTGCTTTATGTAAAGACGGGAAGGTGGACATTGCTGTTGAGTTGCTGAATCAGTTGAGCAGTAAAGGGTGCTCTCCAGTTATAACTACTTATAATACAGTTATTGATGGGCTTTCAAAGGTGGGGGCACTAGAGCATGCTGTGAAACTGTTGGATGAGATGTGCCGGAAAGGTCTTAAACCCGATGTAATTACATACTCTTCACTGATTGCGGGATTTATTCGTGAGAGAAAGGTTGATGGTGCTATCAAAATTTTCCATGACTTGGAAAGATTAGGTATTAGGGCCGATGCTTTCACTTACAACTCAATCATGTTGGGTCTCTGTAAGGCTCAGCAAACTAGTCGTGCTATTGATTATCTGGCTCATATGATAGAAAAAGGATGCAAGCCTACTGAATCTACATTTACCATTCTTATTGAAGGCATTGCTTATGAAGGATTAGCTGAGGAGGCTCTGGAGTTGTTGAATGAGTTGTGTGACAGAGGATTTGTGAAGAAAAGCTCTGCAAAAAAGGTACTAAGTCAATATATAGGATGGATAAAATACATTTGTTTACCTTATACTCCTACATGGCTGTTACATTTTTGTGCGATTAGATTTTGTTAGATCCATTATGTTAACGACTTCTTGCTCTGAAACTTGTAATGTTATTGTGACATGAGGTGATAATGAAAATGCATATCAGTTTTATTAGAAGGTGACTCTAATTTATTCTAGACATATTTATTTCTAATTTATTTTTTAAACTGCTTGAGTGATGATATGAATCTATCATGTTTCCAGTTTTTGAATCTTATCTTGCTAATATATTTTAGGTTCGTTGATTACTTGACTGCTAGGGTCACCAAATATATAACATGATTCGGTGCTTTATTGTTTCATGATAGGGAACTGGACCAGAATTAAAAGAAAAAGTGGGACGAAATGAGGTATATCTTGAACAAGGAGGCTTTTGACTTGGACATGGAGGATTCCTTCATAGTAATTAGTTTCGTGACTATTACCATCATTAATGTTATCTTCTTTAAGTTGGTTTGAACCTCTCCAAGTCCCTCCAACCAGCTTAAACTAAGTATAGCATCTGCTTCCCTAAGGTCAAACGTAAGGAGATGATGGACTATACCATAACATTGCATCTTCATTGCCGCCCCTTTGCATACTCAATTTGAATCTACTTATATCTCTGTCTTTTGTAGAAAATGTGCAGTTCTAGCCATTTTACTACTTTTTTAGCTTTGAAATCGAGTAACCACTCTCAATCAGTACTACTTTCTTTTGATCTCAACCCTCAACTTGAATATTTTTATTTTATATTAGGGTCTGTCCTATGTTTCAGGCTCTTCATCCTTGTTTACTCCATCCTTCATGTACCATTCTCTCAGGGAAAGGAAAGGCTTAACGTTGATTTTTTTTTGTTCAATTTGTTGGTTCCAATATCGGGGACGTTTATTAGTCTATTATATTTCTATGACAAGCAAGTAATGCGATTTTGTATATCTGTAAGTTCTTGGTTGGGATTAGGTTCAGTATGCAGGATTTTAATAAATAGTCCTTTTCCAATTACATTGTGTACCGCTAAGTTAAATGGTACTTGAATGCAATTGTCCTGTTAATGTAAGTTTTGATATATAACTTTAAATTACAGTGTGTACCGCTGGGTCATTTTGATCCGACAAATATTCTTTTTTGGAGTTTATTTTTGCCTCACCAGTGTCATTAATTTTTAGTAACCAAGTTCAAAAGCAGCTGAGGTGCATTGGTAGTCATGTCATTAAAGAAGAAAATTAATTGGTATTCATGTTAATGAGGATAACTGCTAGAATTTGCTAACAGCATGTGCTTCTTATTTTAACCCATTGGCTTGGCAAATGAACCATTGTATTCGGCATGGTCCATGTATTTGAGTTCACTACTGTGGAGTTTTGTTGATGACAACATCAGGTGAGTTATGATGATTTTTTGTTCTCTTTTTTTCCCCTCTTATATCATTTTTACTTTCCATTACAATTACAATTTACTTTCTTCTTTAATGTTTTCCATGTATCCACAAAATCTTCGAGAAGAAATAACAATCCGTTCTTTCTTTTTCATGTTTAATGTTTTTCATAACAATGGGTTCACTTTTTTCAGAAAGGGGTGGTCTTTGGTACAATTCATTCAGTATTTCAAATTTAGTCTACTTAGAATTAAAGATAAGTTTCAAAAAGTCTTTTAATACACAACTACGTACCATCTAATTTCTATTTTAAGAAAACGAGTGGGCTATTGTTACAGTTTTGGACAGGGAGTTTTAGGAATATATAAAGCATGGGAACAGTTGTTTTAATCTCCTCTAAATCTCACATTTTCCTATATTTCTTTCTGCTTATTTATCTATTATATATTTATCTTTGTTTGTCTTTGATCTGTAATCTAGGTCTGCATGTTCTGTATGTTCCTTTGGTTCTATTTTGCATTAGCAATGACAATCTACTTACTTGGAAAAGTTCTATTTTGCATTAGCAGGGAGAATCTATTTATGATTTTTGCATTTTTGTTGTGACTTATTGACCTTCACTTTTTTGTTCTTAATGTCTGATGATGGAGCATGATATTCATATAACTTTACACTATAAATTTATGTGAAGCTCGAAAGGGTACTATTCAATTATGGTCTACATCGTAATAACTTCTCCTATAGATATGAATGTATTCTAATTTTTCTTCCATCAAGCATTGTATTTTGGTAGGATATGTTGGAACAATGGAACATGATGGGATTGTTGGGGAAAGCACATGAGTTGTAACTAACTATATTAAGGGAAGGAGTAAGAGCAATTTGGTGTGATGCAGTCAACAGTACATCTGCTAGATAATGGCAGACCTGTTGGAGACTACACAACTTCTATGACTTTTACACATTCGCACAAGTTATACTTGGTGGAAGTTTAATTTTTCTAGGGGTATGTTAGGAAATCTATATTTTTATGTATGTTTGATATTTTTAAAAATTGATTTGTTCTCCTTTTAAAAAAAAAAATTGATTTTCCTTCAAAAAAAAAAGAAGTTGTATCGTGAAAAAAAAAACATCTATGGTCATTTGGTTAAAACTTAAAATACGGCCTGTTCAATTTTCTTTTGAAGGCATGTGGCGTGTTCAATTTAAAGTTAATTAATGTATAGAAATATTTCAAAAAAAAAAATATAGAACCCAGTTCATTTTTTATATTTTTTGTCAACTAGTTTAGTGGCTAGGAATTTATTTTTTAACGTGAATAAGTGTAGTGTCTGAAGTTTAAACCTCAACTTTTACATATACTATGTAATGTTTCTACCAACTGAACTAAGTTTACAAGGACCGAACATGAGTTTATTATTTTTGAGAAATATGGTGTTGATTTCATAAAAAATACGCTGTTCTTTGATTTTTCTGTATATTTTTAAATAATGTGCAGTTGTAAAAGAAGGAAAGAAAGAGAGATATAGATAAAGACATATTATGTTTCACGTAGTGTCTCTATTTTGATGTTCAAATAATACAACAATAGTTGTTTATATTTTATTTGTTATGGAGTTTGCTTCTTTTTTCAATTAATGGAATAATTTTAAACTATATTAATAATTAATTTGATTGATAAATGTGTATAACACTTGGAAGGAAAAACTATTTAATCGCTGTATCGAAAGAATTCGAAATTCAGACTCTTGAGAGTAGCACACTTTAATTTCTGAAGCATACAACATCAAGTCAGCCTATATGGGTTAATTAATATGAATAGCTTTTATGAACTAATTCACAAAAATTGGCATTTGGAGAATTTGACCTTTAGACCTTTAAAAGTAGCACGATCCAAGATCTCAAGTGGGGATGGAAATATGTTTGATCGGCCTATAGAGACCTACGACCTAGCATACGGTAGACTAAGTCAGGCCTAACTTTTTTCTTAAACAGAGAGGACCTGAGATTTTTTAGAAACCTATTTAGTTTAAAATGTCATGCCACAGTCCATTAGAAAAGTCTCATATGTCAGCCTACTTAAATAAATACAAATAATATTATTTATTATTATATTATATTTTATACTTTAAATTAAATTATAAAATTTGTTATCCTTTTCAGTAATTTAAGTTTAATGTTAAATATTAAAAGAGAGTTTTCCTCAGACAAAAATTCAAAAGAGTTTAATTTCATTGAACTATTAGTCCGCTAATCTATTTAAACTTACATCACATTACTTATTTTAAGATGTTCATTTTAAATAGGCTTTTAAACATGCTAACAAAGCATATCAGACTTTCAGAAAGACAAACTCCGGCCTAAAAAACAAGCTTATGGAAGGCCGCAGGGCAAGCTTAGGCCTTAAATTTTTTGACAAGTTAGGTTTAAGCCTAGCAAAGCCTAGCTCGGCTTAGTCTATGCTCACTCTTAATCTCAAGCCAACCACCAATTCAACCCATGTGGATTAATTAATATTCAAAATATTTATATCTCGACAAAATTGTTTCAAGCACCGACAGAACACAAAGCGCTCCTTGATACGTTTCGAAAAGGGAAAGACACGGGTTATTCACATTTCATTTGATGGTCATAGGAGAATTGAAAGCTAAGCGGTGGTAAAGTGTAAAAACATCACCACATAGAAAATATTTTGGGTTAAATATGTTTTTGGTTCTATAAATATATCAATTTTTCGTGTTAGTCCCTCTAAATTTTTCCTTCGACTTTTAGTTCTTATAAAATTTTCAATCACCACTTTTGGTCCCTATTTTCAAGCCATTTCACGTGTAGCATTTATATTTTTTAACGAAATTGTGTAGAATATTGTAAACATCTCTCCCAAAAAATTAGAATTTTTCACCAAATCATAAATTAAATATAAATTTTTAACCGCCAAAAATATCAAAAATTCATATTTAATTTAGGTTTTGTAAAAGATTTTTTTTTTTGGAGACAAAAATCGAGGAAATCTTTTTGAGAGACTAAGATGACTATTTATGTTTAAAACAATAATATATATATTGCACTCACTGCTCGAAACTTCTAGGTCCATTTTAGACTAATTGCATGTACAAATAGAGTTTTTGGTGGTGTATGAAATACTTTTTTTTGTGGTGGTCGAGGTTTGAACTCCGGACCCTGCATATATTATGTGTTCTCCCTACTAACTGAGCTAAGCTCACGAGGACAGTGTATAAAATACATTTATAATGATCCTTAAACTTAATTAGTTTTTTTTCTTCTAATAATTAAACATTTTTTTGCTGAAAGATATAATTAAACTTAATTAGTTTTTTTTTTAAGGAATTAAACTTAATTAGTCACACAGTAGTGTATTATTTTATTCTTTTTTAATAAAAAAAATCTTATCATTATTAAGAACAAAAGAAAGAATCAGTTACAGAATAATATTGGGCCAAGTAAGGAAAAAGCGTTCAATCCAATTCTCAAAACAACAAAATTACATTTTAGCCCCTACATTTCGAAATGAATAAAAAACGCCGTTGCCGGGGATCGAACCCGGGTCACCCGCGTGACAGGCGGGAATACTTACCACTATACTACAACGACCATGTTGTTTGATTTTCATTAATGTTCAAATTAATTCCTTTTGAAAAATATTAATCAACTGGTTGTCATATCAGCAGCCAATATAATACTGCAAAGTGTTTGCATTCATTTAGCCCATGACGAGAGTTTTACTTGGTTTGTAATGGCAGTCGTAATTTAAGCGAGGATTAATATGATATTTCATATAAGTTTATTATTAAAAATTTGTAAATAATTTCAACAAAAAAATTAATAAATGATATAATTATAATAAAAATACAGTCCCCATGAGCTTAGCTCATTTGGTAAGGGATAATGAACAATGTGCAAGGGCCGGAGTTCGAACCCCAGACACCCCACTTATTCATATACCCCACTTATTCATCTTTCTCTAAGCAATCAGTATTTTCTTCCAAAATGTGCATTTTCTTATAGATAAGATTAATCCAACAATAAAAACTATCGTTTGTTAAATTTGAATCATGACCGGAACAATTATTTATCATATTTTATTTATTTTTCAATTGAATTTTACATTATCAAGACTTCATTTCCTAAAACATGGGATACTATAATTGTTGGCTACAGATAAGTAGTAATGCTTCAAACTAATACTAGATTTTCATTTATTGTATATGTATTTGGCTTAAGGAGGGGAAATGTGGATCCAAGTCAACATGAAAAGACAATTTAGTTGGATTTAAGTGGTTAGCAATGGTGGATCTTCTCAAGAGTGGATGAGAGCCACGACACTCTTCAATTAATTTATATATACTAGATTAGGCGTAATTCTTTGATAAATTGTGCATCTTATCTAGTGGAAAGGGTTTTTTTTTTCTTCTTCTAATAAGGGGTCTCAAAGTTTGATACACAGTTACACCTTTAGTTGTACGTATTATCAATTTTAATAAAATAAAATAAAAAGTCCTTGCTATAAATTGAATCCTCGCCTTAGGGGTAATTATTGCTTTAATATGCATTTGAAACCCTTACACACACACATTCTATAATTTTTGGCATCCCCGATAAAATCATTCAAGATCCGCCACCGAACAAATATCAGTTGAGAACAAGTGAGAGAGTACATCATTACATATTCTCACAGAGGATACCATGTGCTCTGGTACCAAGTTATAAATTTTGATAGAGGTCGTGGAAGAGAGAAAATGTTCAAATATAAATGAATTGTGCATTATTATAAGAAAAATGCTAGCAAGTGCTCTTGGAGTATTGTTTAAGCAATCAATAGTAGTAACTTTTGCATAGAAATATGTGTGATTATTACCTTTAATATAATGATAAAGATGATTACATCAAATAATACATTTAGACTTAAATAGTCCATGAGGATAACATATGTGCTTTATACCAATGAGGTCGGGGAAGAGAAAAAATTAATAGAATGGTAAAAGTGATTACATTAAATGATACGAAGAGACTTATATAGTCCATGAGTAAAGCTAACTCCTAACTATTACGTTTTTTATTTGATATAACCCATCCTAAACTAACAACATTAATTTTTGAGGCTCTATATTTTTTCTGTCATTTTTAGGTTATATCTTTATTATATGTGGGACTTAATTTTTTTCTATACTAACTAGGGTAACTAATTTATAACTGACTTTCATATCTCTAATAAGTTATTAAATAAAGAGGGTTTTATTTTTAGTCGGTATAGCAAAATGAATAATATACCATACTCAAATTTTGAGAATGGTGAGACCTTTTTAAAACTTCAGCTATCACACAAGTTTTGCGTTGTAGGAATATAAATTCAATCAAGTTATAATAGACCATATAAATGTTCAAATATATCATCCAATCATGTAATAGAAAGCGTATCAAATTCCGCAAGCTATATTATATGGCACAAGTTTTGCGTTGTAGGAATATTTTATTTCAACTTCAAAGGTTTTGTCTACAGGTAAAACAACGTTTTGGGTTAAAAAATTACAATTTCGACCCATTAATGTTTTTGGAGGAACATAAATTTAAATACTTTTGTCTGTGCTTTTTAAGCTCAAAGAAAGATCTTCTATATCATCAATCAGAGCATTATTCTCTCACAATAGATTTCTCTCATAACAAAAAAAGGAATATTCTCTTGCAAAAGTAAACCTCCAAATATTTGCCCTACCCGCCAAACCCTACATGGCCACAAACCCTTTTTTTTGTTTAAGGAGTGGCCACACACCCTTATTCTATAATTACAAGAAATATTGTAAAATTTACTATTTAGAATAGTGTATTAACACTTGCTTGGTCACAACTCCTAATAAAATGGATTTTAACACATACAACTATACAAGTGAACTTTTGATTTAAATGTGTATTTTTGATTTTTTTTTTGAAGGAATGTATTTTTGAATAATTAAATAGCGTATATTTTGATGTGTTTGCACTAAAATTATTTTTATTTCGAGTTGTAATCAAGCAAGTTGTTTGAAATCATGATCCGTGCACGCTATTTTTTTCTTAGTGATTATGATAAGGTTTTTATTTTGAACTCTATATCTTTGATTAGTACTCATTCAATTTATCAATCGAGTTGTCTACTATGAGACTCCACGACATTGCATCGAGACTCCATATTTACTATATAACTTGGCAAATTCTTTGATAAAATTCATTCAAAATTTGTTTTTATTTTTAATTAAATTAATACAAAAATATAATATGTCGAATAATTTGATGATGGACACATATTTGATCAAACTTTAAAGTACAATGTTATTTTTTTCTTCAATTTTTGAAACTAGGGATCTAGTCTAGTAAGAATACTTGAAAATGTATGTCGATCATGAGGAACAATTATTCTCCACTAAACAAACAAGTTAGAAAGTGACATGTTCCCTTTTGAGTATTAGTTATAAGCTACACTTTCTGATTCAAGAGCTAGCGGTCCTCCATACTCTATAATTTTAATATAAAGATTAATGAAAGTATTAACTGCCGAATTACCATTCACATTCTAAGATTCTTTTCATAAAAAACAATCTTAAGAGGACAATTATATATTCTGTAAACCAAAAAAATGGGTTTTTTTTTCCTCAAGTTATATTATTCTCTACCACACACTTGAAATCCATAGCAAAATAGAAGTTGTGAATAAAAAAAGACCCCACGAAAAAGCTAACACTAAGTTTTCATTCAATGAAACTATCTATCTCAAAAATTAGCTAGCAATGGAAACAAATCCATCATCTCCTAGAAGAAGCAAAACAGGTGGAGGAGGGTTGCTTTCATGCTTTGGGCGTCTCAAATTGAAGCTGCCGTGGAAGAGGAGAACCGTTGGTGGTTTTAGGTATGATCCTTTAAGCTATGCTCAAAATTTTGATGATGGTAGTTGGGAGGAGGACGACGAAGAATCTTTAGGCCGCGGTTTCTCTGCTAGATATGCTGCACCTTCGTCTAAAACACTCAAGCAATGATATAAGGTTTATAGAAGTGTTTTCGGAGATAACATGGTTTTAAATTACGGTTACAGTTCATGCCTTTTGCTATATCTTGAGCTCTTTTTTTTGTAGTAAAAATAATCGTATGGTTATAGAAATTATTCATGTTTGATGCATCAATAACACGTACAGAGAGCAATAGTAAATCAGCACCTGTGTATAGTGAATTTGTGCAACTTCAATAGAGATTCTTATTAAATGGAATAAATGCAATTGCTCTTTGTTGTGAACTTAATTAGCATTGACAATTATTGTTTACTTGCTGTATAGGACCACTAGATAACCCAGAAAACGGTTAAATGGTTAAGTAATGGAAACTATTTTTTTGGTGAGCTTTAGTAATGTAATCTAATGAGTGGTTTATCAATTCCATCCTCTTGCGTTTTTCATTCAATTTTTTTGTATCAATTATCTAAACAACTTGCAAGAACACATCAAAAATGTCAATTACCTTGAATTATTTATTTTGTTGACAAATACTAATATTGCAGTAGCTTGACAAATAATATGTTCTTCCCGATAATGTCTATCATCGTTCGTACAACAAGTTGAGTTGAGTTAAAAAGGATAAGGGAAATGCTTTTGATCATGAAAAGATAACCCAGAATATTTAATTTTAGCTAGCTACTTCTTTTTTTAAAAAGTGATCAAGTTCAGTCAACTGATATCAGCTATGTAAAAATTGAATGAATGAAGAGTGTGCAAGAAAAGCATATTATTCGTATCCCTCTTATGATATTTGACGAGCACATGAACCTCTTTATTCTCTCCGACCAATATCAAGATAAGACCGCCTCCTTGTTCTACAAGCAATTCCTTAGTGCTTTTGATATGGCTTTTAACTTTAAATACTTTTTTTTAGTTATAACAAACTTTAAAAAAATTATGGATTTAAGGAAATGATAGATAATTAAGTTTAAAATGGACAATCTATTTGAGAGATTACGAAAGTTGCAAACAATTAGAATATAACGGTCACAACAATTGAGTTTGATCACTCACTAAAATAATATTTGATCAAGTTTTAGTTACTTTGAACTATCATGACCCTTTTATAGTTTCCACTATGTAATAGTAACTAAAATTGATAAGACAAGAAAATAATTCAAACAACATACTTTTTCTTATATAACAAGCAACATAAACTTTAAACAACTTAATTTAAAATTTGCAGAACAAGAACTATATAAATGAAATACTACATGATAAGACCATCTAAACTATAAATGGGTACTAATGGTATCAAAATGTAGGACAACCATCAGTAGCTATGCCTTTAGCAGTAGGACATGTAGCAAGAGGACAATGCTCATCTTGTCCCCACCAATTCAAGCTTATACCACCACTACTAACCGTAAAATATAGAAGAGTAGTCATGAAAGCCAATCCAGCATCTAAAGCAGCAGCAAGAATATAATTGTATCTCTCCCACCACTTCTTACGATATTTTTGGATAAAATAGTTAAATATAACTGCAACAGTAATCCATGAATTGAAATTCACTGTGCTAGCTGGTGGCATACTTGCAGTTGCACCAAGTAGAACAGGAATGTGAATGTGTGATATCCATTTTTGATTGGGAAAGGCTTTTATAAGGGCCCATATGATTATTGGGCTCAGTAGTCCAATTAGGAAGGCCCAGTTCAGCTTTTCGTAGTTTCCTAGTGGCCCAAAAATTCTTCTTGGTCCCACTAAACCCCATATAACAGATGCATCAAAGAACACGTTGTCATTTGGACATGTCCATGGACTACCTTTGGGAAGTTGATCTTCGTGGCATATGTTCTTTATTGAACCTAGCAACCACCATGCCACACCAACATCCACTGTTCCAGCTATAAGAGTACCTAGAATCTGAGGCATCAATTTTACGAACATCATTAGTATTCACATTCACCATTTAGAATAACTATGAAAGGAAATAGCCTGACATACCTGAACTATGAACATGGACCTTGGTGGGATCTTCATGTAATGTCCTAGCTTGAAATCAGATAAAAAGGAAATAGCTTGAGACATACTCATATACCCGTAGGTCTTGAAGCAAACGTTGGCTATTGGTTTGCCGGGTAAAATCACACCCATAATGTACTCGGTAATAACATTCAAACCTGGAGTCTGTAAATAGAAAAAGGTAGACAGTAAAAACAAAATCATGCCCTAAAAAAATTGTGGGAATGAAGCGTACGTACCTGATTAGTGGTGGCAGTTATGATTGCAACGGGAAGAGTAAAAGTGAGTGCAAGTCCAGATGCAAAGATGAGAGCCCACCATGGCATTTGTATCTCTTCCTTCATGAAAATACACAATGCAAGTGCAAGTAAAAATGAAGCCACAAGCGTAACATGAAACCACCAATTAGGTATGTCTTTATACTTCTTCATCAATCTTGTGTGAATGTCTTCCTTTCCAGTTCGGGAAGATTGAAGTTGATTATATATATCTCTGCAGTTAGTTAATTTAATCAGCAATGTGTAATTAAGAACTATGCAATGTAAGACTTTAAAAAATATAAATATAAATTAACCATTAATACTTACTTTCCATTAAATATGGCAACATGAGTGAGTGTAGAGACAATGGCAGCAAAGCCAATACCATAGGAAATAGAAAAGAAGATACTCATATTAATGTGACCTTGTCTATTATATGCATCCATATCTATCTCAAACTTATTGTTCACAATAGCTGTCACATTGTATCTCACACCTTGAGCAGTGAATAGTTCATTAGAGTATATGGGGAAGTTTTTGGCGTTATAGAGATTAAATCCCCAATAAGCCGTTGGAATAAGAATGTAGATTAATAAAATGTAGCCAACAAGGATATTAACCGTTGCAAAGATAGGGGTAACAAGTGGATTCCCAAGGAATGAAGCTATAGTGGTCCAGTCGAGAGAAAAGGAACCCAAACCAAGGCCATTCTTCCCAGATCCAATTTGATGAGCTGTTACTGAATTGGGGAATATCCAACAAACCCATGAAATAATTGATAAGGTCGCAAAGAGGTAGCCTGGAACCACATACCATGCAAAACTGCAAATAAGTGCAATCAAAAAGAACTTCCCTTTTGACATGCGATTCTCATCTTTTTCATGTAAAGCCCTGCCAAATATTTAGATAGAGGACACATGTGTTATATTTCAACAATGACAAAGTGATCATATATTGAAATTAAACAATAGTCCAAACCAAATTAACAACATCAAGTCATATATTTCCTTCCAAAAAAACATTAGGTCATATTTTTAAGGGAAATAATACAAGTAGAAAATGATTCACTTAATTATATATTTGTTATTTTTCAAATGCGTATATCGTTTATAGAATAATAATATTACCAATTCATATAATTATTGTGGGTGAATTCTAGGGTGAGGGTCCAATTAGGTCCCTCACCGGTGGACCACGAAAAAAATACCATTAGATTTAACCTATGGTTTAGATTTGCTAAAATTAAAAATGGGAATATCTAAACATTCCTGCACATAATCTTGCTCCCCTTTCTCTCTCCATGTGTTTTTTGTAATTGTGATTTTTTTGAGTCCCAATCAAGAATCCAGAGGCGATAAGAATTACTATGTTCGTAGGCCTTTGAAGTAAAACAAAAATCAAACATAATAATTTTAAAAAAAGTCATAAAATAAATTTCA